>WNGH01003580.1_pt1 | contig 26009 bp, 26 predicted proteins | sample 5400631 | NCBI WGS metagenome assembly WNGH01 (sample SAMN13153373, study PRJNA577476) | soil metagenome | isolation source: 115 cm soil or saprolite under Garry oak tree replicate 1 | place: USA:California | collected 2016-06-15
CCGACGACCAGCGGTAGGCAAAGTCGATGTAGTCGTGCGATGGAGCTCGCAGGTTCGGTTCATCGAGGTCGCTCTCCATGTCGGCGAAACGGAAATAGAGGGAGCGGACCAGCCGGGCGGTCTGCGCGATGGCGGGAGTGGGGGACCGGCGCTGCCCGCGTGACTGACGGTCTCCCCTTCGTTCGCGGTCCTCGGCGGCCAACATGACGATCACCGCGCACAGCTCTTCGGGGGTCAGCCCCTCGAGCCAGCCCAGCCATACCGCTTCGGCCACCAGGATCGTGTTCTCGCCGTATACGCGTGCCGCAAAGAGGCCCTTGTCCGTCGGCTTGTCCTTCTGCAGGAAGCCTGTCTCGGCGAGGATCCTCGACAGCCGGCGAAGCTTGCGCGGGTACTCGTCCATCTGGCCCGTGGCCTCGCGCTGCCCGCGGTCCAGCTCCTGCTGCAGGGTGCGAATCTCGCCGTAGCGCTGCAGCAGCTCGCCGAACCGCGGCGAGCGAACCACTTTGAGCTTGCGCTGCCGGTCGAGCAGGCCCTTGGCCTCGACCTCCAGCCGCTGCGCGATGCGCTGGGGGCCGCTCATGGCCCGCGTGCGGCGACCGCCGCGCCCTCGGCGCTGCGCGCCTGCCTCGCGCCGGAGCCGCTTCAGCTCGATCCGGATGGCTCGTCTCCGTTCCTCGATCTTGAAGTACTGCGCCACGTCCTCGAGCGAGATCTCGGGGTCGTCCCACATGCGCCGGGCGTCCGCGAGCTGTTCCCGGACATTGGCCAGCCGCTCGCCGGCGTCCGAGGCCGCGAGGCGCTTCTGGAACTGTCCGAACGACCGCTGCATGAGTGCCTCGGCCTCCGCCGGCGTGTACACGCGCAGCAGGTTGAGGGCCATGTTGTAGCTCGGCAGAAACTTGGATTCGACCACAAGCGTCGGGCCCATCGCCACCTCGTAGATCGTCCCGACCTCGACGTCGGCTTCTTTGAGGATCGCGCCGTGCCCGATGACGTCGATTCCGCGCCGTCCCGCGCGACCCATCAGCTGCGTCAGCTCTCCAGTGGTCAGCGTGGAGAAGTTGACGCCGTCGAATTTCGTGAACGACGAGACCACCACACCGCGTGCCGGCATGTTGATGCCCAGCGACAACGTCTCGGTCGCGAACACGACCTTGATCAAGCCGCGCTGGAAAAGCTCCTCGACCATCTCCTTGTGGTAGGGCAGGAGGCCGGCGTGGTGCTCGGCCAACCCGCGGCGCAGCAGCCTGGCGTCGACCATGCGGCGGAACAAGGCCTCTTCGTCCTGGTCCTTCAGACCCTGCAGCCGTTCGGCGGCGACGCGATCGATCGCCTCCTTCTCGGCGGCCGTCGTCAGGTCGAGCTCGTGGTAGGCGCATCGCTGCAGCGCTTCCCGGCAGCCGCGCCTGGAGAAGATGAAGTAGATCGCCGGCAGCATCTCGAGGCCGCGAAGCTGCTCGATCACGTGCAGCAGGTCATTCGACGGCAGCCCGCGGTAGCCGCCGATCCTGTACGAGGCCTCCTCTTCCTGTGCCGCCTTGCTCCAGGTCCGCTGATCGATGCCGCCGTCTGACTTGAAGAGCGGATAGAACCGGTTGTTGATCGCGAGCCACATCTTCAGCTCGACCGGGCGGACGTCGTGGAACACGGTCTCCATCCCGCCGCGGTTCTCGGCCATCCAATCGGCGATCTCGCGGTAGTTGCCAATCGTGGCCGACAGGCCGACGAGCTTGATCGTCAGCGGCGCCTGGATGACGATCTCCTCCCACACTGAGCCACGAGGGAAGTCGTCGATGTAATGCACTTCGTCGAGCACGACGTAACGGACGAGGTCGAGACGTCCGGGATCCTCGTAGATCAGGTTGCGCAAGATCTCGGTAGTCATCACGACGACAGGCGCGTCGTCGTGGATCGTGTTCTCGCCCGTCACCAGGCCGACCAGCGATTCGCCGTAGGCGCGGACGAAGTCGTGGTACTTCTGATTGCTCAGGGCCTTGAGAGGTGTCGTGTACAGGACCTTCGCCCCTTCGCGCAGGGCGCGAAAGATCGCGTACTCGGCGACGATCGTCTTGCCGCTCGAAGTCGGGGCGCTGACCAGCACGCCGCCCCGGCCGCGATCTAGCTTCTCGATTGCCTCGCGCTGAAACGGGTCGAGGCTGAAGGGCAGGGTGCCCTCGAATTCGGCGATCAGTGGGCCGGAGGTCTCCTCGCGGACGGCGTTCATAGTTGGATCAGCTCGGTCGTGACGTCGGTGATCCGCGCCCCGTCACTGTGTGCCTCGATGAAGGACAGCGCCGCGGCGAGGACCCTGTCGGCCTGGCGGCCGTCCCCGCTGACCGTGGCGATGGCCAGTTCGGCGAGCTGCCATCGGTCGAGCTCGCCGACCTCAGCGGCGGTCACCTTCAGCTCCTGGCGGAGGCGGCGGAGCAGCCCGCTGACCACCTGCCGCTTGGACTTGAGCGATCCGGAGTCCGGCAGGTGCAGCACGACACGGGCGACGCCGATCGCGACGTTGGAGGCCATCACGATTTGTTTTTGACCATATACCGCTACTACTCATAATCATGGCTTCAGGCTTTGCAGCGGCCCGTCGCTCAAAGGCGGGCGCTCAGTCGATCCAGGCGCAGATCATCAACCTGCTTGAAAACCTGCAGTCGAAGTTCAAGCTCACGTACCTGTTCATCGCGCACGACCTGTCGGTGGTCAAGCACATCTCGAACCGCATCGCGGTGATGTATCTGGACAAGGTCATGGAGGTTGCGCCGGCGTCCCAGCTGTACCGGCGTCCACGCTATCGTTCGGCGGCGACCAGTGGGCGGCCTGCTTCTATCCACTAGATTGAGGCGGTGGTGGCAATCCCCACGAATTCCGAGGCTGCGCCGTGAATTCGCGGGGGCCCCTCACCAAGGGGCGGGAGGCCCTGGCGCGGGAGCTGGTCAAGGCCTCTTATCTGAAGGGCGACTTCGTGCTGCGGTCGGGCCGGCGCTCCAATCGCTATTTCGACAAGTTCCTGTTCGAGACCGATCCGGCGCTCCTGAAAGAGCTCGGCCGCCACCTTGCCGAGCTGGTTCCTAAAGAGACGCAGCGCCTTGCCGCGCCTGAGCTTGGGGCGGTCCTACTCGGAGGCGCGGTCTCGATGGAAACCGGACTCCCCCTCGTGCTCGTGCGCAAGGAACCCAAGGGCTACGGCACGGCCAAGCAGCTCGAGGGACGGTTCGAGAGCGGCGATCGGGTCACCGTGATCGAGGACGTCGTCACGACGGGAGGCGACTCGCTTCGCTCCGCGCAGGTGCTTCGCGACGCAGGCCTCGAGGTGATCCATCTAGTCGTCGTGCTGGATCGCGGAGAAGGTGGCGAGGGCAACATCCGCGACGCGAAGATTCCTTACGCGCCGCTGTTTCGCGCGCAAGACCTGCAGCTTGACTGAGCTTCTGTTCCGGGGCGGGACGGTCCACACGGTGGATGGTCCCAAGCAGGCCGACGTCAACGTCACCGACGGGGTGATCACCCGCGTGGAGCAGCGCCTTCCAGTCCAAGGCAGGGTGATCGACGTGTCGGGGATGTACGTGCTGCCTGGCGGCGTGGATGTCCACGTCCACAGTCGCGACCCGGGGTTCCCCGAGAAAGAGGATTTTGCAAGTCTTACCGCCGCTGCTGCCGCCGGAGGGATCACCGTCGTGCTCGACATGCCGAACACGGTCCCGGCGGTCGACACCGCCGGCATGCTGGAGTCGAAGGCCGCGATGGCGCGCAGCAAGGCGCGCGTCGACTTCGGCCTGTGGGGCCTCATCCGGTCGAGCACCAAAACGGATCAGCTCGAGGCGATGGCTGCCGCGGGCGCGATCGGTTTCAAGGCTTACCTGGCTTACTCGTTCAGCATGAGCCGCAAACAGGTCCTTTACTCGCCGGGCACCGACGACCCGGACCTGGAGCCGCCCGCGGACTACGGCACGCTCGCCCAGCTGGCGCCGGCGGTGGCCCACCTTGGCCTTCCCCTGGCGATCCACGCCGAGGACCCCACGGTACTGGCTGCGTTCCGGCGGCCCATCTCGAGCTACGAGGACCTGCTCGCCTCGCGCCCGCCCGAGGCCGAAGCTGTCGCCGTCTCGGCCGCCGCGGCGGTGGCGCGAGAATCCGGCGCCCATCTGCACATCGCGCACCTGTCCAGCGCGTTGGGCCTGCAGGCGGCCGAGGACGCGATGCGGATAGGAACCACCTTGACCCTAGAAACGTGCCCCCAGTTCCTGCTCCTGACATCAGAAGACTTCGATCGCGTCGGATCGGCGATGAAGATGCTTCCGCCGATACGAACCGCCGCCGACCGCGAGGCGTTGGTCGATGGCCTCGAGCGCGGGGCGATCACGATTGTCAGCACCGATCACGCGCCCCATACGGATGAGGAGAAGTCGCTGCCCTTCGAAGATGTGCCTGCCGGCAGCCCGGGTGTGCAGACCCTCTACCTCAGCTGCCTGCAGATCGCCAAGGACCTCGGTGACGTCTGGCTCGCGCCCCGGTGGGTCAGCGAGGCACCGGCTCGTCTTGTGGGCCTGGAAGGGCACAAAGGCGCCATCGCTCCCGGCTTCGACGCCGACCTCGTGATCGTCGATCCCAATGCGAAAACGCGCGTGCACGCGGAGCAGATGCGTTCGCGGCAGCGCCACGGCGTGCTCGAGGGCATGGACTTCGATTTCGCGATCAAAGACGTCTACCTGCGAGGAGAGTCGATCGCGAACCGGGCGCCCGCTCGGGGGCGCATGGTTCGACCCGCGATGGTTGTTGGATGAGTTTTCGGCTTATCGCGCTCGCGGGGCTGGTCCTCCTCGCCGGTTGCGCGAGTGGGGGTGGGAGCGCGGGCGCGTCGCCGTCCACGACGCGCAGCCCGGAGCCTTCGCCTCTCGCAAGGCCGTCAGGTCAGCTGGACGCCGAGGTCTCCATGCCGCCAGGCTTTCCATCCGACGTCCCGATCTACACAAAAGCGCGGCTCACGGCGGGCGCGTCGTTCGTCTCCAGCGGCCAGGTTTCGTGGGGGATGGAGTGGGAGACGCTCGACAGCGTCGCGAAGGTGAAGACGTTCTACTCGGACAAGCTGAACCAGGGCGATTGGAGGATCTCGGTCACAGGCTCTGGGAGCAACACTTTCGCCGCGACCTTTTCGCGCAAGAGCAACCCGCACGTCCTGGGCACGCTTGCGTCGAACGGTTCTTCAGGGGTGACCAAGATCCTGATGAGCCTGATCGCCCCCGCCTAGGCTCTCGCCCGCGCGCCTCCGAAGATCGGGTTTTGAGCCCATTCGCGCTCGAGGCTTGTCGCGGGGCCGTGGCCAGGATAGAGTGCTGTGGCCGGCGCCAGTCGCAGCAGCTTGGTTTGGATGCTGATCATCTGCCGCCGGAGGTCCGTCTCTGGCATCTGACGGCCGATGCCGCCGGCCAGGATCGTGTCGCCGACGAACGCGTGGTTCGCGATCACGAAGCAGACGCTGCCAGGCGTGTGCCCTGGGGTGTGCAGGACCTCGACCTTGAACTCGCCGAAGTCGAGCTCGTCGCCGTCGATGAGGTAGCGGTCCGCCGAGCGGAGGAACTGCTTGGCGTCGGCGGAGTGGATCCCCGTCTCCCCGCCGGCGATTGACTTCAGGTCGTCTTTGCCACCCACATGGCCGGGATGCCCGTGTGTGGCGAGGATGTACTTGATCGTCAGGCCACTGGCCTGCTCGGCGATCTTCTCCGCGGGCATGCCGGGATCGATGACCACGGCCTCCTTGGACCTGGCATCCGAGACGACGTAGCAGTTGACCTCACGGTCGAGCTTGACCTTGACGATGGAAAGCTTTGCCAACAGTCACTATTTACCGCAATGGAGCGCACGGCGGTGGTCGGATTTGCGGTCGTGCTCCTGCTTGTATGTCTTTTCTGGATCTACGGGTACATCAGGCGCCGGTCGAAAAAGCGCTACTAGCCCCTCCGGCCCCTCGGGCCGCCTCCCCCATGAATGGGGAGGAGTTGCTTAGTTACCCTACTGGTCGACGACTGCCTGGATCTTCTGCCGCAGCCCGTCTAGCGTGTCGAACCTGTCCAGCGCCGGTTTCGCGCGCGCTCGGTCGGGATACTTGGCGATCTGCACGGCTTCGAGCAGCAGGTCGATCTCCTCAGGCGTGAAGTTCAAAGTCTTGATGACGACCTCTTGGGGCCGGCTCCCCGGGCGGTCGACCGTTTCTTTGATCACATCGTCGGTGTCGGTGACCACTTGAGGCCGCGTCGGTCGGAACAGATCTTCGGAACCGACGAGAGATGCGCGCTTGAAATTCGGCATTGGTGAACCCCTTAATCCGGTACCCGATGATCTTCCATGACTTTGACCGCCAGCGCGCGATAGGCCTTCGCACCGTCGGACTCGCGGGCGTACGTAAGGATCGATTGACCCGCCAGCGGTGTCTCCGCAAAGCGGATCGAGTCGGTCACCCAGAAGTCATACACCTTGTCGCCATATTTTTCTCTCACCGCTGCGAGCACTTCCTGCGAGTGCAGGGCTCGGTGCTTGTACAGTGTGGGCAGGATTCCAATCAGCTCGAGCCGCGGGTTTAGCCTGCGCTTCACACGTTCCATGGTGACGAGCAGCTCTTGCATTCCTTTCAGCGCAAGGAACTCGGCCTGCAACGGGACGAGTACCTCGTCCGCGGCGACAAGCGCGTTGATGACGATGAGGTCGAGCGACGGCGGGCAGTCGATGATGATGAAGTCGTAGCGGCGCTGCACGGGGTCGAGCTTGTCGCGCAGGATGCTTTCCCGGCCGATCTCGTTGATCAGCTGGTTTTCGGCGCCGGCGAGCTCGATGTCCGCCGGAATGTAGTGGACGCCCATCTGGGCTGCTTCCTGGACAACGTCCGTAACGGTGGTCTCCGGGTCCACCAGAAGGTGGTAGATGGTCTTCTCCAGCTCGCCCGACGGCTTCATGTACAGGGTCAGGTGACCCTGGGCGTCGAGATCGATGAGTAGGACGCGTTGGCCCAACTCGGCGAGAGCGGCGCCCAGGTTGACGGCGGTGGTCGTCTTGCCAACCCCGCCCTTCTGCATCGCTACGGCGATCGTTCGGGCCAAAAGTCGATGCGAGTCTAACTGAATACGGCCGGTTTGACCCGTGCGGCTTAGCTGGGGGAGGCTACGTACCCGTCCTCTAGAATGCTGCCCGACCCGTGATCATCGACATCGTCATCGTCCTGGTAGTGGTGGTCGCGTTGATCACCGGTTTTCAGCGCGGCGTCATTCAGCCGCTGATGGCGGAGATCTTTTTCTTCGGCACGCTCCTCGCCGTGTTCCGATTCCACGACCAGTACACGACCGAGATGCAGAAGCTGCTGCACCTCACGCCGGTTCTCAGCGTCTTCCTCGCGCTCATCATCGCGGTGGTTCTGGGCGCGATCGGCGGCGCCATCGGCGGCATGTTCCATCGCATGGAGGCGATCCGAGGCGTGGATGGTCTCCTTGGGGTATTCGTCCACGGCGCGGTCACGGTGGTCGTCATCTACCTCGCCGTCTCTGCGCTCGTCACCCTCGACAACGCGTTCCAGCCTACGTTGAAGAGCGCCAACCTCACGTTGACGCAGGTGAACCAGCTCGAGAACCAGATCCTTTCGAATCCGATCACCGCTGCCCTGGTGTCCAAGTCTGACCTGGCGGCGCTCAAGGCGGCGGCGGCCAAAAACAACGCAGCCCACCTCGACTCGGTCGGCGGAATTCACCAGCTGCAGCAGATCTACACCGACTTCTTGCAGCCGCAGCTGCATGGGTCACGGATCGTTCCGTTCATCCTGGGCTTCGGCAAACATCTGCCGTTCATCGGGCGCGTCGGGCCCGAAGACCTCAAGCCGGTTCCGACTCCCAGTCCAGTGACGTGTCCATCTCCGTCCGTAAAGGCCACGGCTTCACCGAAGCCCACTACCTCGCCCAAGACGACGCCCACGCCGGTGCGCTGCCCGACTCCGAGCCCGACGAAGTAACTTAGACAGGTGCTTGAGCTGGGGCTGACCTCCGATCAGGAGCAGCTTGTCGACACGGTCCGGGATTTCTGTGCCCGCGAGTTCGCGCCCAACATCGCGGCCAATGACCGCGCCGGGCATCATGACCCAGAGATCTTCGCCAAGCTGGCGTCGCTCGGTCTGCCGGGCGTGTGCTTCCCGCAGCGTTACGGCGGCTACGGCCTCGACTACCTCTCGTTGGGCCTGGTATGCGAGGAGCTGGAGTACATCGACACCGTCTACCGGACGGTGCTCTCCGTGCACGTCGGTCTCGTCGGCATGGGGCTCTACACCTGGGCCACAGAAGATCAGAAGCAGCAATGGCTCGTCCCGATGGCATCGGGCAAGAAGCTCGCCTGCTACGGGCTGACCGAGCCCAACGCGGGCTCAGACGTGGCCTCGATGCAATCGACCGCCAAGCGTCGTGGCGATGGCTACGTGCTCAACGGGCAGAAGGTCTGGGTCTCCGACGCTGACACCGCGGACTTCCTGCTCGTGTTCGCGAAGACGGATCCGAAAACCGGCTATCGTGGCGTCTCGGCGTTCATGCTCGACCGCGAGGCCTGCGGCAAGGCCTTGCGCACCGAGCCGATCGAGGATCGTCTGGGAATCCGCGCTGGCGATGTGGGGTCGATCTTCATGAGCGATGTCGAGGTGCCCGAGGCGAATCGAATCGGTGACGAAGGCGACGGTTTCAAGATCGCGATGAGCTGCCTCGACAACGGGCGCTACACCGTCGCGGCGGGCGCAACCGGCACTGTCCGTGCCTGCCTGGATGCGTCGGTCAAATACGCGCGTGAGCGGAAGACCTTCGGCCAGGAGATCGGGCGCTACCAGCTCGTCCAGCAGATGATCGCGCGCATGTCGCGCGACTACGAGATCTGCCGGCTCCTTTACTTCAAGGTGGCCTGGATGAAGAACACCGGCGCGCGGCACACGCGGCAGGTTTCGATGGCCAAGCAATATGCGACCGACGCCGCATTCAACGCCGCACACGACGCGGTCGAGGTGCATGGCGCGTACGGATACTCGGCCGAGTATCCCGTCGAGCGTTTTCTGCGGAATGCGCGCGCCCCGATCATCTACGAAGGCACGCGCGAGGTGCACACGATCCTCCAGGGCGAGTACGCCCTGGGCTATCGCGAGGACCGACCGGTCAAGAAGTCGCTGCCGCCGTACCAGCCCGATTGACCATCGCGGCGGTCGCCGCGCCGCAGCGTCGACTCAACCACCTCGACTTCATCGTCCTGTCGCTCTACTGGGTGGCGATCGGTTACCTCTGGAACAGCCTGACCGCTCTGATCCTTCCGGACATGATCATCCAGTTCGTCGGCCGCGAGCACGAGGGCGTCGCGGCGAGCCTGCTCAAGGGGATCGGCACCGCGATGGCCATCATCTGGCAGCCGATCGTTGGAGGGATCTCCGACCGTACGGTCACGCCATGGGGCCGCCGGCGCCCGTTTATCGCCGCGGGGACGATCGGCGACCTGCTCTTTCTCACGGGAATCGCGCTGGCCGGCAGCTACTGGTGGCTCGTGCTCTTTTACTTTCTGCTTCAGTTCGCATCCAACACGGCACAGGCTCCATACCAGGGACTGCTGCCTGACGTCGTGCCCGGCGCGCAGCGTGGCGAGGCGTCTGGTTACTACGGAGTCGCCAACCTGGTTGGCATCGCGAGCGGCACGCTCGGCGCCGGTCTCCTGCTGTCGCACTTCGGCCGCACCGCCGCCATCGCCTCCATCGGAGTGGTCCTTTTGACGACGATGCTCGGGACCGTGCTCGCGGTACCGGATCGCGTCCACCCGACCGAGTCGCAATACCGCAGCCTCAGACAGCTCCTGAGCACGACTTTCGGCGTCCCGTTGCAGCACCGCGCGTTCCTGTGGCTGATGGCTTCAAGGCTGCTGATCTTCATGGGCTTCGGCGGCCTGCAGAACTTTGCGTTCTTCTACTTCGACAACGTGTTCTTCCCACACGAGCCGAAAGCGACCGCCGCCGCGACGTCGACGCTGCTCGGCATCTCGATCGCCGTCGCCGCGCTGGTGACCTGGCCGGCCTCCCGCCTGTCCGACCGCGTGGGCCGCCGTCCGCTGATATTCGTGGCGGGGCTGGTTGGAGCAGTCGGCACCCTCGTGCTCGTCTTCAGCCACTACCAATGGGTGCCGGACTCGGTCGTCGGCCCGCTTGCCAGAGCCCTCCGTGTGCCGGACCTCGCCGCGCAAGCCACGCTCACCGGCCTCATGATCGGCATCGGCCTGGGGATGTTCTTCTCCGTGGACTGGGCCTTCATCCAGGACATCATCCCGGCCGACCAGGGCGGCCTCTACATGGGGTTCTCGAACATCGCGACGGCCGGCGCGGGCATCATCGCAGTGTTCGTCGGCGGGCCATTACTCGACGCCTTCAACGCAGGCCCGAAAATTCTTGGCCTGCCGGGCGGATTTCCGGTGATCTTTGCGGTTTTCGTCCTTTGGTTTGTGATCGGGTCGCTTAGCATCCTCAAGGTGCCCGAGAGGCGAGTGGTGTGAATCTGGACGGACTTCGCCCATGGGCGGGGCTGGTGGGAGGGACACCTCCTGATGTCGTCGTCGCGGGCATCGCTTACGACGGCTCGGCTGTCTACCGGAAGGGCGCCGCTTTGGCGCCGCAACGGATTCGCGAGCTGTCAGCGGTGATGCCTCCGGTCACGGAGGAGGGTCATCTGCTGACGGGACTCCACGTGCAGGACATCGGCGACCTGGACCCGGGTCACGACATCGAGTCCGGTTGGATGACACCTATGCAGCGGCTCGCCGCCGTACCGGCCGAGTCGTTCCTGACGGTGCTCGGCGGAGACCACTGCACAGCCATCTCGACGTTGAGCGCGCAGATGCGCCGGCACCCTGGCCTGTTCGTGCTCTGGGTCGACGCGCATCCCGACCTCTGTGACTTCTCGCGTGGCGGTCGCTGGACCTGCGGATGCGCGTTGCGCCGCGCGCTCGAAGCCTCCGGCATCGAGCCATCCCGGGTCGTGATCGCCGGCGGCCGCGACTACGACCCCGAAGAACTCGACTTCATCGCCAAGAACGGCGTGCTGCTGGTGTCGGCTGTGGAGATCGCACGCGACCTGCCGGCTGCGGCGCGCAAGATCGCGGAACAGCTGGCCGGCCACAAGGTGCACGTCTCGTTTGACATTGACGCTCTCGATCCCGCCTACGCGCCGGGCACTGAGATTCCATCCGCGGGCGGCCTGTCGAGCCGCCAGGCGCTGGAGCTGCTGCGCGGCGCGACGGAGCGGTCGCGCCTGGTCGGCTTCGACGTGGTTGAGGTCTCTCCGCCCTTTGACCACGGGGACATCACCACCCTCGCCGCGCTGAAGCTGATCTTCGAGGTGTGGGGCATGGTGAAGAGCGCGCGCGAAGCCGGCGCGTACGAGATGCGTGGAAAGCGCTGATGTAGTCATCGTGGGCGGCGGCGTCATGGGTTGCGCCCTCGCCTACCAGCTTGCGAAGCGGAACGTCGACGTCGTCCTCCTCGAGCGCGAGACCCTCGGCTCTCAGTCGACCGGCAAATGCGCCGGCGGTGTGCGGCAGCAGTTCTCGATGGAAGCCAACGTACGGCTGCAGCGCATGTCGGTGCGGATGTTCGAAAACTTCGAGTTCGAGACCGGACATCCGGCCGACTTTCGTCAGATCGGCTACCTCTTCGTGCTGACCCTGCCGCAGCACGTCGAGGACTTCCGCCAAAACATGGAGATGTGGCAGCGCGTCGGCTTGACCGAGGCACGATGGGTCGACCCTGACGAGGCCGCGCGCATGGTGCCGGCGCTAAACGTCGAAGACGTGCTCGGTTGCACGTTCTGTCCCAGCGACGGCATCGCGAGCCCGGCCGACGTGACCGCGGGTTACGTGTCGTCCGCCCGCCGCCACGGCGCCCGGCTCAAGGAAGGGGTGGAGGTTACCGACATAGACCTCGCCGGCGGGCGGGTCCAGGGGTGCGAACGTCGGCCGGCGACATCGCGACGCGCCTCCTGTTCAACTGCGCCGGCGCGTGGGCATCATCGATCGGGCGGATGGCGGGCCTCGAGATCCCGGTGCTTCCCTACCGTCGCCAGGTCGCGGTCACCGGCACGTTTCCGACTGTGCCGCGCACTAATCCGATGACGGTGGATTTTCAGACGTCGTTCTACTTTCATCCCGAAGGCGACGGCGTGCTCATGGGGATGAGCGACCGCAGCGAGCCGCCCGGGTACGTCACCGAGGTGAACTGGGACTTCCTGGAGAAGATGTTTGTCCAGGCGGAGCGTCGCGCCCCGGCGTTGGCGGGCGCGGGGATCAAGACGGCGTGGGCGGGGCTGTACGAGACCACTCCGGATCACCAGGCGATCCTTGGGCCCGTGCCCGAGCTCGAGGGCTTCTGGTGCGCCGCGGGGTTCAGCGGGCATGGGTTCATGCAGGCGCCGGCGGCCGCGCTGCTGCTGACGCAGCTGCTGCTCGATCAACGCTCCCAGGTCGACATCAGCCCGTTCGCCTCTACCCGGTTCGCGAAGGGCTCACTCGTCCATGAGAAGAATGTGATCTAGCGGATACCCCACCCGGCCGCCCCATCCCCCGGCTCCGCCGGGTACTTCCCCATAAATGGGGAAGAGTTGGGGAGGTGGACTCCCTCCTAGTGTCTGAAGATCAGGGCCAGGGCCATCAGGCCCCCGCCGGCCAAGAGCAAAACCGCTCCGCAGCCCATCGAGACCGCCGTGTAGATGATGCCGCCGCTCGCGGCGTACGTTTCCGGGTAGCGCTCCCGGCCCCGCCGGCGCCGGATCGCGGCCGCGATGGCGGCGATGCCGAGCAGGAAAGCGAAAACTCCCAGTACGAACCCACTCGAGGCTGCCCCAGCCATTGAGCCTCAGTATTGCGTCTCCCGGCTACGATTCTCAGCCGTGGCGAGAATCCTCCTCCTGGGCTCGACCGGCTTCGTGGGCCGCGGCGTGGCGCACAAGATCCTCGACGGCGGCCACCAGCTGCGCGTCCTGGTCCGCGACCCGATGAAGGCCGCCGCATTCAAGGTGCGCGGCGCCCAGGTGGTGGTTGGAGACGCGCTCGACCCGGCCTCGGTCACCCAGGCCGCGCAGGGCGTCGAGCACATCATCAGCCTGATCGCGGTGCGGCGAAACCGCCCCCAGTCCTATCTGGCGGTGAACGTCGATGGTCCGCGCATCGTGGGCGAGGTCGCCAAGGCGGTGGGAGCCCGCTCCGTGGTGCTGGTGAGCGCGATCGGGTCGAAGCTCGACCCGCACTACAAGTACTACACGTCGCGCTGGATGGGCGAGCAGGAGCTGGCCAAGACAGGGGTCGCGGGAACGATCCTTCGCTTCTCGTTCGTGCTGGCCGAGGAAGGCGGAATCCTCAACGACTTCGAGCGCGCGATCGTCGGGCCGTTCGCTGTGATCCCCGGCAGCGGCCAGGCAAAGATGCAGCCGATCCTGCGCGAAGACGCGGCACGATGCATCGTCGAGACGATCTCCCGCCCCGAGCTGCTCGGCCACATCGTCGAGCTGGGGGGTCCCGAGGTCGTCACCTACGAGAACATCTTCGACTGGTTCCTCCAGGCTCGGAAGATCAAAAAGGCCAAGCTCAAGCTGCCGGTACCGCTGCTCGCGATCCCGGCGATGGCGATGGAGGCGCTGTCGGCCAACCCGCCGATCACGTCCGACGAGGTCAGGATGATCCAGGTCGACAACCTCGCCGCGGGTATCGACTCCGTCAGCTCCCAGTTCGGCTGGCGCCCGACGGCGCCGAGCTCATGGGCACCGGTCAACTGGGTCAAGAGAGCGAGACCGGCCCGCTAAGAGTGCGGGCATTCTTTGGAGTGCCAATCCCCGAAGAGCATCGCGCGCAGCTCGGGGCCTTCATCCAGGCGCAGGCCCTGCTGGCCCCGAAGTTCAGGTGGACGCCCGCAGAAAACCTTCACCTCACGATTCGTTTCCTCGGTCACCTGGAGCTTGAGGTCGCCGACCGAATCGCCGGCCGCGTCGAGGCGTCGGCGCCGCGCGCATTCACGATGCAGCTGGGCGAGCACGGGGCCTTCAAGCGCGGGCGCCTCGCAAGGGTGCTCTGGATCGGTCTGAGCCTTGGCGAAACCGAGGCGTCGGCGCTCGCCGCCACAGTCGAGGCTGAGTGCGTTCGTGCGGGGCTCGAGGCCGAAAGCCGGCCGTACGCCGCCCACATGACCATCGCGCGCGCCAGGAGGCCGGAGGGCGCGGCGCTGCCCGCAGCGGTTCCACCGACGTTACCGCCGTGGCGAGCCGGTGAGTTGATCCTCTACCGCAGCCACCTCAGTCGCGGGGGCCCGACGTACGAGCCGATCCGGACGATCAGCCTGCGCTGAGCCCGGCCTCCGCGCACTCGAGATCCTGCTCGGGGCGACCGCCGCTCACGCCGACGGCGCCGAGGACGTGATCCCCGCGCTTGATGAGGACCGATCCGAGGCCGGGCACGATCGGAAGTCGCACCAGCCGGTCCGCCACGCTGAAGAAGCCAGGCCGGTCCTTCGACAGCTCGGCGAGGCCAACTCCATCGCGGCCCAGCATCACCGCGCCGACGGCCTTTGCTTCGGCGATCTGAGGTGAGAGTGACGTGGCGCCGTCCATCCGGCCGAGTGCGATCAGGAGGCCGCCCTCATCGACGACCGCGACCGTGACCCGGATGCCGAGGTCGCCAGCTTTGGCGTGCGCGCGCGCGATGACGTCTTGGGTTTCGTGGAGAGTAAGCGGCACCCCAGTGCAAGTTTCGCATGGGCATGGACCGGGTTGCGGCCGCCCCATCCCCGGCCTGCGGCCGGGACTTCCCCGCAAGTGGGGAAGGGTTGGGGCCGCCCCATCCCCGGCCAGCGGCCGGGACTTCCCCAGAGGGACACGTTCGAGGGGGCGGGAACAGGGCCGCAAGGCCATGTACCGGCTCCCGAGAGGCGATCCGTCGGGGTCACTTGTTTTTTCTGCCGGCTGCGAGTCCATGCGCCGGCGCTAGGCTGATGCGGCCGTGACGATCGCCGAGCGATTCACCACCCCGCGCGAGGCTTCGCCGCCAACAGCCGTCGAGCTGTCGATCGTGATGCCGTGCCTCAACGAGGTCGAGACCCTCGCCACCTGCATTCAGAAGGCACGGCTGGCGATCGACCGACTAGGCCTCAAGGCAGAGATTGTCGTCGCCGACAACGGCAGCACGGACGGCTCACAGGAGCTCGCCCGAGAGCTGGGAGCTCGCGTGGTGGACGTCGTGCGTAAGGGATACGGCAGCGCGCTCATCGGCGGCATCGACGCGACCCGCGGTGAGCTCGTGATCATGGGCGACGCGGACGACAGTTACGACTTCAGCGCGATCCGGCCGCTCGTCGATCGTCTGCGCGAAGGCCATGACCTCGTCATGGGAAACCGTTTCGCGGGTGAGATCAAGCAGGGCGCGATGGTCTGGTCCCATCGCTGGGTCGGCAACCCAGTGCTCACCGCGATCAGCCGGCTTTTCTTTCACACCCCCGTGGGCGACATGCACTGCGGTCTTCGAGGCTTTCGCAAAGACGCCTACTCCAAGCTGCACCTCAGCGCGACCGGAATGGAGTTCGCGAGCGAGATGGTGATCAAAGCGTCCCTCCAGGGAATGAAGATCGCCGAAGTCCCAGTCGTCCTGAGCCCAGACGGACGATCGAGGCCGCCGCACCTGCGCACCTGGCGGGACGGTTGGCGCCACCTGCGCTTCATGCTCCTTTTCAGTCCACGCTGGCTGTTCCTGTACCCGGGCTTGATCCTGTTCGCGGTCGGAGCAGTCCTGTCCCTGGTGCTCCTGCCCGGCCCGGTGGTGGTCGCCGGAGTCCGTCTCGACATCCATACGCTGCTGGTCGCCGGCTTTCTTGCTCTCCTCGGCTACCAGCTCGTGCTGTTCGCGCTGTTCACCAAGTTCTTCGCCATCCGGGTCGGATTTCATCCGCCACATCCCGTGCTGCAGTCGATGTTTCGCTACATCACTCTGGAGGTTGGGCTTGCGGTTGGCGTGTTGCTTGCCCTGGCCGGTCTTGTAAGCCTGATCGTCGCGGTCGCGAGTTGGTCAGCCGTGGGTTTCGGCAACCTGAACCCGGACACCACGATGCGCGAGGTGATCCCCGCCGTCGTGCTGACGGCGCTCGGTACTCAGACGGTTTTTGCCGCCTTCTTCATGAGCATCCTCGGGATCGAGAGCGAAACCGGCCGCATCTGACGCCTGCTCGCACCGAATCCCAAAACCGCCAGCCAGACGACATTCCAGACAAGTTGCGGGACGGGCAGCCCCATCGTCAGCACCTGCATCGTCACGAAACCGATGGCAAGCCAGGCCTTGTGCGCAACCGAAGGCGCGCCCCGAAGCACGAGCCAACCCGCCAGCAACAAGTTGCTGTAGTCAGCCTGGTGCAGGTGAAACGAGATCATCAGCGAGCCCAGGAGCCCGGCCGCGAAGACGACGTCCAGGTCGTCACGCCGCCGCCACGCGACAAACGCGCATGCGACGCCCTGTAGCGCAAGCAATGCGTACGTGACCAGGCCCGTTCCGAGCACTCCCGCGAGCGTGTAGAACGAGTGCCCCGTGTCGGTCTGAATCCACTTGAGCGTCTCCCAGTACTCGTTGAGGCCCGATGTGCCGAGGCTAAGCGCGCTGACCGCCGCGATCACGATGCCCGCAACACCCCAACCAATTAGCGGCCGGAACCTTCCTGCCGCCAGCAGACAGACGGGGACCATGATCACGACTTGAGGCTTGAGGGCTGTCGCGAATGCCAGCGCCACGCCCGCCGCGATCATCCTGTCGCCACGCATCAGCCACCAGGCGGTTGCGACCAGCGCCAGCACGAGCATCGTCGGCTGACCGAAGTAGAAAGCTTCCATGACTGGCCACAGCGCAAGGCCCGCGAGCAGGAGCGCGATCTTGCCCCATCCGGTAAAGGGCGCGGCGATGTGCCAGGCCCAGACATACGCGACCAGGCACAAGACCGTCCACACGAGGTAGGCGGCAGGTTCGGGAAAAGCGACCAGGGGGGTCCACAGCCATGCCAGCAGTGGAGGGTTGATGAATGTGCCGCCCGGGTGAATCGTGTTCTGCGGGGCCGGGAATCCCGAGGACAGCCCACGGAGAAGATCGATGTTGTAGATCTTCGACCACCCGTAGCGCAGGCCCGCTTGCGCCGCCACATAGTCGTAACGCACGTCGTCATGGACTGGAAATGTCAGATAAGCGGTGACCCACAATCCCACGCTGTAGAGCGCACCCCATGCCGCCGCGATCGTTGCGGCCGCCAGCGCCAGTGGCGGACGCTGACTACCTGCTGAGAGGTTTCTCGCCAAGGTAGAGCGTCTGCTTGCCGAACACCAACCAGGCCGGCGGAAACGCGAGGTATGCGCGCACAAACACCGCGTTTTGCGGCAGCCGGCTCTTGGTCGTGTAGGGAAGGAAGCGGGCGATGATCTGTTTCGTCTCAAAGCCGGCCATGCGCGCCGCCTCGGACAGGCTCTTTTCGGTGAGCGCGGTCTGGTGGTCGATGAAGTCCCAGTACGAGCCGCCGACGAGCCGGATGTTCGGCTGCAGGATCAGCACGCGCCCGCCGGGCTTGAGCAGCGCAAATGCGACGCGCAGCTGTTGGAGCACGGCTTCGGTGGAGGGCAGGTGCTCGAGGTAGTTGCTGAAGAAAGCGAGGTCGAAGTAGTCGTTGGTGATGACGTTGGCGAGATCGAGGCCGCTGGCGCGGACAAAGCGCACGTCGCGCGGCAACGACGCCTCGACCGCGCGGATGTCGGTCGCCCAGCGCTCGCGCGCCTGGACGTTGCGGATGAAATAGCCCTCGTCGCAGGCGATGTCGATGACGCGGGCGCCGGGCTTGATGTAGCGCTGAAAGAACTTGCCGAGCTCCTTCCAGATCGCATCCTTCGCGGCACGGTCCCGCTCGTCGAACCGGAGGTCGTAAACCTCCTTGAGGACGATCGGAGGAGGTTCATCTTGGTTCTCGTTTCGCGGTCGGGGCGTCGCTGACATCTTGATGGCGACAACCTTAACGCTCGAAACCAAGGATTCAGGCGCCTTGCGCCCGGTGCCTAGTAGACCGGGGTCTCCAGGCTGACGGCCTCCAGCCACTTCCGGCACGAGGTCAAGAAGCGCGCCGCCTGCAGCCCGTCGAGCACCCTGTGGTCGAACGAGAAGCAGAGGTACATCATCGGCTTGATGCCGATCATCCCGTTGACCGCCATCGGCCGGTCCACGATGGCCTCCATGGTGAGGATCCCGGCCTGACCTGGGTTGATGACCGAGTAGCTGAACAGGGTGCCGAAGGTGCCCGAATTGTTGACCGTGAAGGTCCCACCGCTCAGCTCGTCGGCTTTCAGCTGCTTGTTGCGGGCTCGGGTCGCGAGGTCGTTGACGGCCCGCGCGAGACCGGCGATCGAGAGGCCGTCGGCCCGACGCACGACCGGAACGAGCAGTGTGTCCTCCAGTCCGACGGAGATGCCGAGGTTGATGTCGCGGTGGACGATCAGCTCCGTCTCGTTAAACGAGGAGTTGACCTCGGGATGCTCGCGCAACGCGGAAAGGGCAGCCGCCATCACGTACGGCAGGTAGGTAAGCGAGAAGCCTTCTTGCTTCTGGAACGCAGCCTTGTTCGCGTTTCGGTTCGCGACCACGCCTGACATGTCCACCTCCTGCGTCTGCCAGGCATGCGGGATGGTGGTTTTGGACCGCGTCATGTTCTCGGCGATCAGGCGGCGGACTCGGGTCAGCTGGACGACCTGGTCGCCCTCACCCGGAGCGACCGGTGCGGCGGGAGCCGGGCGCGCCGCAGGCGCGGCCTTTGCGCTGGCGGCGAAGTCCTGGACGTCTTTCTTGGTGACGCGGCCGCCGAGGCCGGTGCCAGTCACTTGCGATAGGTCGACCTTCAGGTCCGATGCGGCCATCTGGACACCTGGCGAGTACCGGTGCGGCTCGCTTGGTGCGGGCCCCTCCGCCGGCTTCGCCGGCACCTCCCCACCAGTGGGGAGGAGTTGCTCCTTCTCGACCTTCCGCCCCTCCGCCGGCACCTCCCCACCAGTGGGGAGGAGTTTTTCTTCTTTCGGCGCCGGGGCGGGAGCTTCCGGGGTCGCGGTCACCTTGCTGTCGCCGACGGTCTCGACCACGGCGATCTCGGCGCCGGCCTGAACGGTCTCGCCTTCCTTGGCCAGGATCTCGCGCAGGATGCCCGAGACGGGCGCCGGCACCTCGGCGTTGACCTTGTCCGTATCCACCTCGAGCATCGGCTCGAACTCGACGACCTGGTCGCCCGGCTTGACGAGCCAGCGCGAGATGGTGCCCTCGTGCACGGATTCGCCGAGCTGGGGCATGACGACCCTGGTGGTCTTGCCGGCCATCAGAACGCCGCCAGGTCCTTCAGGACCTTGGTGATCTTGTCCGGCGTCGGCATGAAGTACTCCTCCATCGGGATCGCGTACGGCATCGACGGCACGTCGAGCCCGCCGAACCGCTTGACCGGCGCGTCCAGCCAACGCCACGCCTCGTCTGCGATCAGGGCCGCGACTTCCGAACCGATCGAGACACTGAAGTTGTCCTCATATAGGACAAGGCATTTCCCGGTTTTGCGGGCGGACGCGGTGATCGCTTCCTTGTCCAGGGGGTAGACGGTCCGCAGGTCGATGATCTCCACGCTCACGCCGTCCGCCACGAGATTCTTCGCCGCCTCGATCGCGTAGTGCACCATCAGCCCGTAGCAGAAGACCGAGATGTCGGTGCCCTCCCGGGCTGTGCGCGCGACCTGCAGCGGGATCAGGTACTCGCCCTTCGGCACGGGCTCCTTGAACATCCGGTAGAGGCGCTTGTGCTCGAAGAAAAGCACCGGGTCCGGATCGCGGATCGCCGCGAGCAGCAGTCCCTTCGCTTCGTAAGGCGTGGACGGGATCACGATCTTCAAGCCCGGCGTCGCGAAGCGCGCCTCGATCGACTGCGAGTGGTACAGGGCGCCGTGCGCGTGTCCACCCATCGGTGCCCGGACAACCAGCGGAACCGACCAGTCGCCGTCGCTGCGATAGCGATACTTCGCGATCTCGTTGGTGATCGAGTTGAATGCCATGTGGGCGAAGTCCGTGAACTGGATCTCGGCCACAGGCCGCTTACCTGCGATGGCCAGGCCCAAGGCCACCCCCGCGATGGACGACTCGGCCAGCGGCGTGTCGATCACGCGCGCCTCGCCAAACTTCGCGCGCAGCCCATCGGTGACGAGGAAGACGCCACCTTTCTTGCCCACGTCCTCGCCCAGCACCATCACGCGCTCGTCCCGGTCCATCTCCTCGGTCAGCGCCGAGCGCAGCGCCGCGACCATGTTCATCTCCTCGGTCTCGACGCCGCTTGCGGGCTCGATCGCCTTCGGCGCCTCGACCGCGTACACGTTGGTCAGCGCGTCCTCAGGCTGAGGGTCCGCCGCGTCCATGCCCGCCTTGGTCGCCGTGGTGACCTCTTCCTTGACGCCTTCCTCGAGCTCGGTGACCTGCTGGGACTTGAGCACGCCCTCCTCGATGAGCCGCTTCTTGAACCGCTCGAGGCAGTCGCTCTCGGCGAGCTTATCGATCTCTTCTTGGGCCCGATAGCGGCGCTGGTCGTCCTCGGAGGAGTGGGCGCCGAGGCGGTCGACGAGGCACTCGATCAACGTCGGCCCACCGCCGGCGCGCGCCTGGGCGACGGCTTCTTTGGCCACGGCGTAGCAGGTGACCGGATCGCGGCCATCTACTGTCACTCCTGGAAAGCCATAGCCCGCCGCACGCTGCGCGACGTGCTGGATTGCGTATTCCTTCTGAAATGGCGTGGAGATCGCAAAGCCGTTGTTCTCGCACACGAAGACCTCCGGCAGCTTGTAGATCGCCGCGAAGTTGAACGCCTCGTGCGCGTCCCCCTCGGCGCCAGCGCCCTCGCCGTAGCAGGTCATCAGCACCTTATCGGTGCCGTCCATCTTCAACGTGTACGCAACGCCGGCTCCGCGCACCATCTGCGTCGCGACGGGCGAGCCCCCCGACGTGATGTTCAGCCGAGAGTCCGAGAAGTGGCCCGGCGTCTGCTTGCCGCCGGAGGAGGGATCGCCGGACTTGGCGAGAACCGCAAGCATGAGGTCCAGCGGGGTCATGCCCATCCGCATGCAGAGCACGACATCTCGGTAGTAGGGCGCAAGCCAGTCGTGCTTGGGCTTGAGGGGCCAGCTGACCCCGATTTGGGCCGCCTCATGCCCGGCGCACGAGATGATGAAGGGCGCTCGGCCCTGCCGGTTCAGAACCTGGAAGCGATAGTCGATCTGGCGGCCGAGCAGCATGAAGTGGAACCACTTGGTGAGGATGTTCTCGTCGAGGTCGGTATCGCGCCAGGCGACCGGATCCTGGAAGCGCCAGTCAGGACTGAACGACGGGTCCTTCGTTCTCGTCGACTGGGCCATCGGAGTTAGAAGTGGATGGCGTGGCCATCCACGGCCATCGCCGCCTCCATCACCGCCTCACTCAGCGTCGGGTGCGGGTGGATGTTGCGGCCGAGCTCCCATGCGTCACCCTGGAAGAGCTGCGTCAGGGCCGGCTCCGCGATCAGCTCGGTGGCGTTCGCGCCCACTATGTGCGTGCCCAGCATCTGCCCGGTCTTCGCGTCAGCGACGATCTTGACGAAGCCGCCGGGCTCGCCGTGGATCTGCGCCCGGCCGATCGCCGAGAACGGGAAGCGGCCGATCTTGACCTCGCGTCCGTTTTCGCGGGCCTCTTTCTCGGTGAGTCCGACCGAGGCGATCTGGGGGTGTGAGTACGTGCAGCGGGTGACGAGGTTTTGTTCCATCGGCGCCATCCGCTCGCCGGCGATGTCCTCCGCCGCGACGATTCCTTCGTGAGAGGCGGCGTGGGCGAGCAGATAACCGCCGACCACGTCCCCGATGGCGTGGATCGATTCGACCGATGTCCGCATCCACTCGTCGACCTTGATGAAGCCATTCGGATGCGTTTCCACGCCGAGCTGCTCGAGGCCAAGCTCCTTGGAGACCGCGGCTCGTCCGACGGCAACCAGCAGCTGCTTGGCCCAGACCTCGCCCTGGTCGGTTTCCACGCTCACCCCATCGCGTGCCTTCTTCGCGCCGCTGACCTTCACACCGAGCCGGCAGTCGATGCCGGCCTTCTTGAATGACGAGAGCATCTCCTTGGAGACCTCCTCGTCCTCGAGGGGAACCAATCGGTCCATCGCCTCGAGCAGGGTCACTTTGACGCCGAGCTGGTTGTAGAAGGTCGCGAACTCGACACCCACAGCCCCGGCGCCGATGATGCAGATCGATTCGGGCGCGTTCTTGGAGAGCACCGCGTCGTCGGAGGAGATGATGTACTGCCCGTCGAGGGCCAGGCCCGGGAGCGTCTTGACCGTTGACCCCGTGGCGACGATCAGATTCTTGGCCTTGACCGAGCGGCCGTTGACGTCGATCGAGTTACGGTCGCGCAGCCGCCCCTTGCCCTGGACGACCTCGATCTTGTTCTTCTTCATCAGGTACTGGACGCCCTTGTACAGCTGGGCGACGATGGCGTCGCGCCGCTCCGCGATCCTCGGGTAGTCGTAGCCGACGACCTCGGCCTTCAGGCCGAACTCGGCGCCCCGGGTGGCCACCCGGTGATAAAGCTCCGAGGATTCGAGGAGGGCCTTCGTCGGGATACAGCCGATGTGCAGGCACGTCCCGCCGAGCTTGGCGGACTCCACCAGGGCGACCTTCAGGCCTAGCTGCGAGGCGCGGATGGCGGCTGGATAACCGCCCATCCCACCACCCAGGATCGCGACGTCGAAATCGAATTCCGGCACTGGGATCAATAGTAGGGAGGCTTAGCAGCCGGGCTTGCGCAGATTGTTTACGGCGACCTCGAAATCGTTGGGATCCTGGATGGGTTTGCCGGCCACCGGGTCGCCGTAGCGGTCGATGGCCCGGTAGTAGGCCGGCGGCAGCACGTCGGGCATGATCATGGGATCGACGCTTCCGGCGGGGTTGAGGCAGTCGTAATTGCGGGACGCGTTGAGAGCCTGCAGGTCGGCGACGCCACGCTGCATCTGGAAAGTCTTGGCGCTGCCGAACTCGACCAGGACGACCGCGCTGTTGAAGCAGGCGAGGAACGCTAGCGCGGCCAGCGCGGGGCGCGATGTCCCGCGCCAGGGCAGGGAGCGCGCCGCATCTCCGAGCAGGATGAGCCACAGGACGGCCGCCACGTAGACGTAGCGCGACGCGCCGGACTGCTGCCACCCCAGCTGCGCCCGTGTCAACCCGGCGACCAGGAAGAACGCGACCAGGCCGGCGCCGATGCCGGCGAGGAACGGGTCCAGGCCATGGCGCTTCCAGCTCCAAGCCACCGCGACGATCGCCAATCCGAGGAGCGGATAGCCGAACCAGCCGCTGACGCCGATCACCCCGGCGATGCCCTGGCTTAGGCCCCACACGGTGTAGAGGGGATCGAACAGCAGGTTGGCCGCGGTCGGCTGCGGGTCGGGATGGGTGCCGAACCGTCCGAAGGCGGTGTACCACGCGAGCAGCGATATCGCCATCGGCACAAACCACCAGAGCTCGTTACGCCTCGTTGGAGTCAGCAGGAGATGGATCGCGGCGGCGACCGCGAACACGAGTCCGACGCCGGAGAAAGAGAGTGAAACGACCACCAACCCCGTCGCGGCGGCGGCGCGCCAACGTCGCCGCATCTGGAGGGCCAGCAGTGCTCCAAGGCCGAACGCCACCGAAGCGAGCCAGCCCACCTGGAATGCCCAGAAGAGGTCCTCCCACGCCATTCCCATGACCAGCAGGAGTAGTGCGGCTACGACTGCTATGAGCTCTCCGGCGCGCCTGCGCACCAGCTCGAAGAGGAGCAAGACGTTGGCGAAATGGGCGAGATAGAGGACCGCCATGTATGGCAGATAGGTGCGTAGGCCGACCGTGCCGAGGAGAGCGGCGTAGACGAGTCGCAGCAGCATCGACGGGTGCTCGTTGTGGGGCTCGAAGTACGTCGCGATCGTCCAATCAGGAGCTGTGGTGATGAACGACCACTCGTCGAAATAGAAGGTGAAGCTGCGCGTGAAGAAAAGCAGGGCGCTACACACGATGAGTGCGCCGATGGCAACGATCCACCCGGCGTAGGGCACGCGCACGTCGGCGGCCGTCAAGTCAGACCGTCGCCGCGGCGGTTGCGGGTTGGGATACCCGCGGGGTCACGAGGAAGCCCAGCCATAACGTCACGCCGATCAGCACAGGGAGCGGTGTCACCCCCCAGGCGAACTCTCCCCCCACGACGGTCACCAGCAGGCAGGCGCGCTGCCAGGCTGGAGGATGGTCGCGCCAGAACAGCCATGCCGCAAGGACCAGGATCGTGAAGTCCTGCAGGTGCCAGTACGTGGCGGCCAGCGTGCTGGCGACGATTCCGAGCGCGAAGAGACGGGCGAGACTTGCGCGGCGATTCAGGTAGGCGCCCACCACAGCCACCGCCATGACAGCGCCGGAAGCGACATAACCGAGTGGCCCTGGACCGGTCAGGTAGGCGAGCGTGAAGTACCGGTTGTTCGCCATCTGGCCCTGATGCGCCAGCGTCGCCACGTAATCCTGTAATCCCGTCGACCCGAGCGCGAGCACAGAGAGGAGAGCGAGCGCGGCGCCTATCGCCGCCCACGGCAGCAAGATCCGCCACCTGCCGGCGGTCAGAAGCACGACCGGAAGCACGAGAACGAGCTGCGGTTTGATCACTGACAGCCCCAGCACGGCTCCGGCCAGGAAGGGCCTGCGTGACTCCCCAAGCCGCCACGCAACGGCCGCGATCGCGGTCATGACGAGCCCCGGCTGGACGAGGCTGAGTCCGTACAGCACGGGGTACCACGCCAGCGCACCGAGCAGCCACAGAACGCGGGCGCGGCCCTGGCCCGGCGCAGCGACCCACCATGCCGCGACGAGGGACAGGAGTGAGATCGCAAGCCAGCTGTAGACGGCCCCGGCGGCTCCCAGGAGCGTCAGCGGGAAGACCAGCCACGCGTACGGCGGCGCCGGGGTGAACCAAGCCCCGTCATTCCAGACTGCGTGCGGCCTCAGCCGCTCGAACAGGTCCTGCTGGAGGACAAGCGAATAGATGTGGCTCCAGCCATGGTCCCGCGCGATGCTGACGGCGATGTAGACCTGCGTCAGGTCATTGGCCAGGGGGTCGGCGCGGAGTGGCAGCACGACCACGAACCACCCGGTGAAGCCGATGGCGATCAGGAGGAACCACCCGAGGCCCGCGGCGCCCAGATTGCGCCAGCCGCTGCGGTCGAGACGAGCTAGGGCTAACCCCTGTTGGCGAGGGGCACGGGTTTCCGCGGCTCCGGTCCGATGTATTCCGATTGCGGGCGGATTATGCGGTTGTTGGCCGCCTGCTCGAGCACGTGAGCGCTCCATCCCGCCACCCGCGAGACCGCAAACGTGGGCGAGAAGAACTCTTTGGGCAGGCCGATTGCCTGCAGGACGCCCGCCGAGTAGAACTCGACGTTCGTCGACTGCGGCCGCTCCGGATGCTCCTCGTGCAGGATCTGAAGCGCGACCTCCTCGACCTTTGAGGCGAGGTCGTAGAACCTCGGGTTCATCTGCCGGCACATCTCCTTGAGGATCTTGGCCCTGGGGTCGTAGACCCGGTAGATCCGGTGGCCAAAGCCCATGAACTTCACCTTCCGCTTGCGCGCCTCGCGCATCCAGCGCTCGGCGTTCTCAGCCGTCCCCATCTGCTCCAGCTGCTCGATAACTGCGGAGGGCGCGCCGCCATGAGCCGGGCCCTTGAGCGCGCCGATGGCGCCGACAAGGCATGAGGTCAGGTCCGATTCGGTCGAAGCAATGACCCGCGCGGTGAACGTGGACGCGTTCATGCCATGGTCGGCCAGGAGGACCAGGTAGGTGTTGAGGGCGCGGACGGGCTCGGGGCTCGACTCTGTGCCATTGAGCATGTAGAGGTAGTTCGCGGCGTGGCCGAGGTCCG
>WNGH01001861.1_pt1 | contig 25992 bp, 32 predicted proteins | sample 5400631 | NCBI WGS metagenome assembly WNGH01 (sample SAMN13153373, study PRJNA577476) | soil metagenome | isolation source: 115 cm soil or saprolite under Garry oak tree replicate 1 | place: USA:California | collected 2016-06-15
GTACGTCGTTCCTTTCGATCTGCCCACTTGACAGCAGCGCGAGCCAGGAAGAGTGTACTTGCACGCTTTGGAACGATCACTGGGGGACCCTCTACAGGGCGGGAGCTGCCTACGCGGACACGAGACCGGAAGAAGAGGTAGACGCCCTGGAGGAGACGCTCGACCTCCTGGCTGATTACGACACAGCGGATTCCGGCGAAGGGAGCGCGCCGTAATGGAACTCAGGCTCGTCGAGCGGCTCTTTACCGAATTGCGAGGCTCGGGTCGACGCGAGATGCGGAACGCGCTCACCACCGCCAGCTACCTCTTCCTGCTGAAATTCCTGGAGTCTGGCGCACCCGAACACGCCGCAGACGCGACGGGTGCGCTTTCGCTCTGGAGCCTGGTTGCGTCGAGAGCGAAGCTCCGGGCCGAGGACGGGCTGGCGCTCCTTCAGAAGGAGGGTGCGCATTGCCTGGCTCGCGCCTACAGCAACCCGCATATGGACGGTGCGCAGAACGCGCTCTCGTCCATCCCGGTCCATGATCTTGTTCCCGTTCTGGAAACGGTTGATGCTCTCTGGGAGCAACCCAGGACAGGACAGAAAAAGACACCCGCCGAGATCTTTGAGGGGGTGATCGTCTACGCCGAAAGATCAGGCGCGACCTCACCATCGCTCGGCCAATTCTTCACCCCGATGCACCTCGCGCGAGTGATGGCCGACCTGGTCCGCCCCACACCGCCCGACAGGGTGGTCGACCTCAGCGCTGGGGCTGGCCACCTGTTGCTGGCAGCGTACGGTATCCTGCAGAGACAGACTGCGCCGGATTCGGCGCGGCTGCACTTTCGAGCCGACGGTCTTGTCTACTCGAGTCGAGGTAAGATGGCTGGGGGGTCCTTTCCCCTGATTGGCTACGAAATCGATCCGACCATGGCTCTGGCCGGCTGGACGCTCCTGCGCCTTTCCGGTCTCGACTCCCCCGAGATCGAGTGCTGCGATGTGCTGGGGAGCGACTTTGAACAGCGGTTCGCTCGCGGGGAGATACCAAAGGCGGACATCGTGCTGGCCAACCCGCCGTTTGGGAATCTGGTGAACCGGAAGTACCTGGGAGAGCAGCTGCAGAAAATCGACACCGAGCTGACCGAGGTGCTCTTCTTCGAGCGGCTGCTCGATGTGCTCATAGATGGTGGACGGGCCGCAGTCCTCGTCCCGGACGGCTTGCTCCGCAACAAGACGCGTGCAGCCCTCTCCCTACGCGAACGCCTGATGTGTGCGAACCAGGTCAGGGCTATCGTTTCACTGCCATCCGGGGTCTTCCTCCCGTACACAAACACCAAAACCTCACTGATCATCTTCACGAGAGGTGGGCGGACCAGCTCGCCCGTCTGGTGCTACCGCGTCTCGCGTGATGGATTCGCGCTCACTGCCAGGAGAACCGAGCAGGCATCGGACTCCGACCTGTGGGACCTTCGAGCCCAGTATGCCCTCGCCCTCGATCTGCCCGCTCCCATATGGGTGCCCGGCCTGCTGAGCGCGGAGGACTGGCGCCGCTTTCGCGAGGAACTTCACCCAGAACTGGCCAGCTCTGGCTACGTTGCACCCCTCATCGAAGAGCAGATCGAGACGCGAGGCTTTGGGAAGCGGGCCAGAAGCGAACGAACGGCGAACGTTTCTGCTGTGGAGGTACGGGAACGCAGCCGTCCTACCAGGTGGTACGCGTCGCCTGACGAGATTGCCTCACACGCCTACAATCTCTGCGCAGAAACCTACGCGCCACACGTCGAGCCGGAGGAGGAACGAATCGATGTAGCCCAGCTCGCACGCGAGATCCGGGAGATCGAGAAACAGCGGCGCGAGGCGGAGGCCTCGCTCGCCGCCATGCTTTCACAGCTCTACCCTGATTTGCGCGAGGCAATCGAGGCCGCGTACCTCCCCCGAGGCGAGGATGGGGCACCTCTGGGTACAAACGACCACTGAGTGGCGCGCACGTCCGCGGGCCATTTCAGACCCAAGCTCCTGCTTGCCACAACTCGCGGCGAGAAAGCCGAACTTCTTTATTCCGTTGCCATACACGCACACTCCTGTATGCGACCGCATACAGGAAGGAGGACTCATCATGTCATCTGTTGATACACATTCGTTGTTTCCATCTGTCGAACTTCCCGCGTCCCTTGGTGGGTATCTCACTTTTTCCCCCTGGGTCACATTCGAGCGCGGCGTCATGCGGGCGCTGCCGGAAGTTTTGGAGCTGGAGGGATTGGTGGAAGAGGAATGCGAAAACCCGCAGGTCATCGCCGATTGGAGGCTCTGCAGCCGTGGTGCTGAAGGGCGTATCACGCACCGAAGTGAGATTCTGCTCTATCGAGATGGATCGGACTGGAGCGAAGGCGACTACGACAATGTAGGAGTGCTTTTCTCTGCTCGACGCCTGCAACTGGACGAGCGATCCTACCTTCGGGCTGTTGCAGAAGCTGACTTCCTGCCTGGAAGGGGTCGTCAACGATCAGAGCGCCTGGAAGTCGCTTGTTCAGATCCTGGGAGAAGCGGCCCTGGATGAGGAGTAGCCACTGCAAAGGGCGCTCCTCGCGCGCCCTTTTACACCGCACTCATTGTGCGAGGAGTCTTACATGATCACCATACTGCATAAACCAGAGAGCCTTTTCCAGTCGACCGAGAATGCGCTGACGGAGGCTCTCACCGCGCCCAAAGAGGAGCAGGCACGCGCCAGGCCTGTGTTCTCACTCTACGTCTCCGATGGCGAGAGCGTCGATTTCTCACCCATCAGGGTGTGCTTGATACCCTATACCCGACGGCTCGGGAAGCGCTCGCCCCATCGCGGCAAGCGCTGTCTCGTTGAGGCGGCGGCGCTGCCATCAGGGCTGCGCATCGCTTACCAGCATGCCGGCCATATCAAGTCTGGATTCAGGATCGACTGCTGCCAACCCTTTGTGCTGCGAGCGCTGGCCAAGAGCAGCGGCACCTGGTGCGCCTATCCCGAGGAAGACGTCGCACTCGCGGTTGTGGCACGCGGTCAGTTGCGAACACTGGTAGAGCGGGTCGCGCGTGAGTACGAGCGCCAGAGGACCCTCAATCGCCCGCAGGGCCAGGAAAGACCGCCCCACGCGGTCCTGCTGGAGCGGGCCACGAGGCAGGTCTGGCACTCCTGCGGATATAGCCTGCTGCTTCACACCCTGTATACGCGGCGACTCTCGCGACACGCCGGTGGAGCAACTCTGCACCTGTACCATCACGGCTTTGCCGTAAGCCTCCTGCAGCACCGTGCGCTTTCGCACTGTCCGAAGTGTCGCGTGCCACTCGCGCTTGCCGGCGTCGGCTTTCGGGCAGGCGCGTAGGCGTTCACATGACCACGCCTGCCCGAAAGCCGGAAGACGAGCCGGGGCTATGGGACGTCTTGCACAAGCAGGACGAGCCAGGTGGAAAACTGTCGGCGGAACCGCCTTCCCAGGGCAACGGGCTCCGTCCCCAGCCCCTCTCTGCTGCACAAGCAGGCGCGCCAACGGCCCCCGCGAACAGCTTCGCCGAGGGCGCTTCCTTTCAGGTTCAGCCTGACAGAGAGGTTGCAGCAACCTTGTGCGACGAGGAAGCCTGGCAGCACGCAGTGCAACGGTTACGGAGCGCAGTCAGGGGAGCCCTCATAAGAGCTGGGCAATCCGCTCTTCCTGCAGAGCACGCGCATACTCTGCCCACGCGTGCCTCCTTGCACAAGCTCGGCCTCGTCGAGGCGGTCGCGCGGCGCGTGGAGGCACTTGGACTCCAGCTTCGGCCAACAGGTGCCATTTTCTTTCATCCCATTGAGCCATTTGAGGATGCGCCGGGGCGGTGCTCGCTGTGCGGCGAGGCGCTCCTCCCGGCGCAGCGCTGGGTGTGCCTGGGTTGCCAGCTCGCCAAGAACCTCGCCCTGGGGTTCCTCGAAGTCGACGAGTGGCTCTGCCAGGACCAGCCTCCAGCGCGCCCGACCGTGTGAAGCGACACCCATCCTGCGACCTACCGAAGCCGGGCCCCTCTAGCAAATGGTGCCAGGCGTACAGGTAGGTCGCAGGCGCATGGTCTCGCAGCAAGTACGACGACTATACAGAGAGAAAGAGAACATATGAGCTTTGAAACAATCCAGGAACACATGCCCCCAAGTATCCCTGCGGTACCGGTTGTCCACCGCACACTTGAAACCCTCATTGAGGAGCTTCAGGGCATCGAACACGCTGCCCTGCGCGGGCTCCGCGTCACAACGCGCTCCTTCTGGATCCGCGATAGCGTGGGGGCCGACAGCTTCACGATCAAGGTCATCGTCTCAGCGCTGACCGTTCAGGAGGGCATTGCCCAGGTCCTGTTCTGGACCTGGCAGGCCGGTCAATTCACCGAGATGGACGGCTGCCCCCTGGGGAACGCCTACGCGCAAGGAGGTCGTCGGGCGGGCTGTGCAGGCACAGCAGAAGGTGACGGGTATCCTCCTCGATAAACTGGACCGGCCCACAATCAGCGAGGGGGTCTATTACCTGAGTGCCGAGGTGCTGCGACCTCTTGGAACAACCGGCCTGTTCACTATCACAGCTGAGAGCGCGGGAAATCCCGCAAGAGGCGAGAACCTGGAGAGGGGCAGTTAGGTGGCGACAGAAGAACCGGCGCCCTGCGTGCGCGCAGATGTGCCCTCCCTGCTGGAGTTGCGAAAGAGTCGGGGGCTGACTCTGGTCAGCAGGCCTGCGTCTCGGGCCCGACGTTTGGAAAAAATTCGAGACCGGGACGATCCTGCCAGACAGCGTACAAGATTTCCAGATCGCGAGGCTGGCCGCGTTCTTCGAGGTCTCCCCGCTGACTTTCGTCGCCGCCCTCGGAAAAAGCGGCGACCAGCTCGCGCTTGCGCCGCCGGTGATGTGCTACCGCGGCAAGTGCAACTGGAGTACGCCAGCCCGCCAATCGCTCCCCGTACCTCAACTGTTCGAGACGGCGCTCGCACGAGGTCAAATGAGCGAGAAGGCGAAGCGATCCTGGTTGCTGGAAGGCACCCGCCTTTAGATGCATTCGCCGAAAGGAGCATGCCATGCTTGTCCTCGCCCACTATACGCGAAAACTCGGACGCAATTCAGGAGACTGGAATACCTACGAGGGAGCAGTCTACCACGCCGATGCTGGAGGATACACCCGATGCCGGGTTTCGCTCCGATGCGCCCGGCCTGCGTAGCGGTACGTCCGACCGCGGCTGGGAGCAGCGGGAGCTGCCCAAGAACCGCCTCGATTGCAAGCGCTGCCTGCGCAAGCTCGAGCGTGAGCGCAGCAGCTGATAATTCATGCTGTACAGCTGCGCTCCACGAGGAATCCTTTGCCCCCCAACCGTCAAAGGAGAGTGGAAATGGTGCGCAGGTAGCAATAGAAAGGAACGGGTATGCAGCGGTACACCGCTACCATTTTTCTCCCGCGCACCGACGAGGTGTTCGGAATTTACCCCCATTTGCTCGAGGAGCTGCGCCTGGCGAAGTGCATGGTCCTGCTAGCGAAGGATCTCACGGCATTCTATGCCGTGGGATGGCACAACGGCGGGATCTATCAGCGGGGAGATCTTGTCGACATCTACTACGCCGTCTCACGCCTGGCGGAGCTGCGCGCACTCTGCGTACGCATGTCGTTCGTACCGCCAGGCTACATCCAGGTGGTCCCGTTCGACTGGCTCCCTCCGGGGCTACAGCCACCCGGAAAGCTTGACCTCTCGCAGTACGGGCGAGCTTTCCGCAAAGAGCGGTTTCTGCCGCGGATCCTTCCTGTTCGACCGGAAGTGAAGCCATAGCGCCATCTGCGCGGCTTCTCGCCTATGATCGGAGAAAGAAAAGGAAGAGAGCAACAAGCATGACAGTACTGCTCGAACGCCCTCGGCTTTCCCTGCAGCTCGCCGACGAGCACGGGCTGGAGTGGTGCCAAAATCTGGTTTCTACCCACCATTACTTGAAGAAGCGCGTGCATCCCCTGGGGAGACTGCTCGCCTACATTGTGCAGGTTGAGGGCCGAAGCGCGGGGTGTTTGATCTTCGGGCGCCCCCAGTGTACCCGCGTCCTTGGGTGGTTCGGACGCCTCTCAGAAGTACAGGCCGGGCGCTGCCGCTTCTCGCAGTGGGAGATTCTCAACCTGGCGAGGGTGTACATTCTGCCAGAGTTCCAACGGGGTGGCCAGTCGTACGGCCCAGACATCCTGCCAGGTTTTACCGACCGCAAGGGCGTCTGGCACTCCACGCTCGCCAGTACCACCATCGAGATGGCGTTAGATCGTGTGGTCGTAGACTACCTCTTGCTCTGGCCCCCAGTGTACCTCGACCAGCCATGGGAGCTTCAGCAGGCCATTTCCTATTGCCATGAAACGCGCTACCGCTGCACACTCTACCTGGCCGCGTCGTTTGACCTGGTACGTTCGCATAACGGGCTGCGCACCTATGCCCGCGACCTCCGCGCGCTCACGCCTTTGGAGCGCACGACCATTCTCACCGCATCGAGCTGGGATCAGCGCGCCCGGCGACTGCGGGCCGAGCGACTGTTCGAGGAGACGATGACGCAACCCCGCTTTCCCTTTCAGGCCAAACCCATCATCACGGCCACCCTGCCGCAAAGGCGCGGATCCCGCGGCGGCGAGAATGACCTGGCCGCTTAACCTCACTCGCCACAGACGAGGCTCCTACGCGGGGCACACGGCAGATTACCCTCCTCGAGGCAAAGCCTTCAGGATAGAGCACGCGCTTTTTTCCGAAAAATGGCCGCGCGCGATGCAGGAGGAACGAGATGATGGTTCTCCATTCGATTTCCGGCTAGCCTTCCAAAGCGTGTAGCTTTTTCCAGGGAAGGCTAGCCGGTGTTTTACACAGAGAGGACACAACAATGAATACCATGCCTCAAGAAGATGAAGCGCAGACAACGATTATTGATGACACTGAGAATGACAATCCACTGGATGGGTTCCTGGTAGACGAGGCCTTTGTACGGATGCTTTTCTGGTACCTGGTCAAACGGTATACCCGCCTCCAACCACTGATCCGCGTGAGCCAGATCATGCGCGATCTCAACCTCACCTTCATGGAACTCAATTGTGCCTACAACACGCTTAGGCGTGTCTTTGAAGAAGCGCCAGACCTGCTGGTTGAAAACGATAGCCACCGCTACGTCCTCACAACTCATTCAAAGGATAAGTCAATCCTGGCCTTTACTATTCTCCCCAGGAAGTAAAAGGAGGATTTTACGCATCCCTTTATGCATCATAGTGAACACCGTGAGCTCGCGCGCCTCATCTGGAGCGTGAGCGAGTTGCTAAGAGATACCTTCAGGCGAAGCCTCTACCCTGATGTCATCCTTCCCCTTACCCTCCTACGCCGCCTGGATTGCGCCCTCGCGCCGACCAGGGCACTTGTCCTGGAGGAGTGCGCCCAAACCAGCGATCGTGAGAGTGATTTGACCCAACTCACGGGCTACGCCTATTACAATACGTCGCCCTACGACCTTGCGGGACTGCTCGCCGAACCAGGGGAGATCATTCCACACTTCTCCCGGTACCTCGATGGCTGGAGTCGAAACATTCGGGAGCTTCTGGAGGTGTTCGATGTCGCCGACACAATCGCCCGGCTCGACGACTCGGACCTACTCGTACCGGTGCTGAAGAGGTTCGCGCAGATCGACCTGCATCCGAGGGTGATCTCCAACGCGGCCATGGGAGACCTCTTCCAGGAACTCCTGCGGATAAGCAGTATATTCGCAAACGAACACCCCGGCTCGCACTACACCCCGCGCGACATCGTACGCCTGATGGCGCGGCTCTTGCTCCCGCAGGACGAGCAAATTGGCCCGATGCCGTGCCGCGAGATCTACGATCCCTGCTGCGGCACTGGAGGCCTGCTCATCGGCTGTCTGGAGGCCATACTTGAACAGGACCCCCAATCTCGCGTCGCCCTTTACGGGCAGGAGATCAATCCGCAGGCCTGCGCCATTTGCCGCGCCGACTTGTACCTGCGCGGTGACGGGAATGACGCCACGCGGATCACGCTGGGCAGCACGCTCTCCTGTGATACTCACGCGGGGAAACACTTCGCGTACCAACTCGCAAACCCTCCCTATGGGGCATCCTGGGAGCGTGACCGCCCCGCTGTCCTTGCTGAGGCACGCCGAGGTTCAGCAGGGCGCTTCGTGGCTGGTGTCCCGCGCGTGAGCGACAGCCAGATGCTCTTCCTTGAGCACCTCCTGGCGCACATGCGTCCGGTGGAAGAGGGCGGTGGGCGCATCGCCTTTATCAGCGACGGGTCCCCTCTGTTCACCGGCAAGGAGGCAAGCGGCGAGAGCACCATACGGAGATGGTTGTTCGAGCGAGACTTGCTCGAGGCGGTCATTGCTTTGCCTGAGGGCCTGTTTTACAACGCTGGAATCGCCACGTACATCTGGCTGATCAGCAACAACAAGGAACCCCGCAGGCGCGGCCTGGTGCAACTGGTCGATGCACGGGAGCGCTGGACGTCCATGCGAAGGCCGCTGGGGAAGAAGCGCCGCGAGGTGACTGATCAGCAAATCGACCAGATCGTCTCGCTCGTCCGCACCTTTGAGCAAGGGCCAGACGTTCAGATCCATCCCAACAGCACGTTCGGCTACCGAGCTTATACCATCGAACAGCCGTTGCGCCTCACCTTTCAGACGACCACGGACCATCTCGCGAGGGTCGCTGCACTCCCAGCTTTTCAGGAACTGGGCAAAGATACGCGAGATGGTGTCCTGGCGATGCTCTCCGAGCTTGCGGCTGATCCCTGCAAGGACCGCGCCGCTTTCACGCATCTTTTGATGAGCGCTGCGGCTGGCTGCGGTATTCGCCTTACACAGCGGCTCTGCGCGGCGCTGCTTGACTCGCTGGCCGAACGAGACGAAACTGCCGAGATCTGCCGCGACGCAACTGGCAAGCCCGAACCCGATCCACGCCTTTGCGGCATCGAACGGGTAATGCTTCAGGAAGACATCCAGTCCTTTTTCGAGCGCGAGGTGAAGCCCTACGTTCCGGACGCATGGATCAACACCGAAGTACGCGATCAGGTGGACGGGGCAATAGGTCGGGTCGGCTACGCCATTCATTTCAATCGCCTCTTTTACCGCTACCAGCCACCTCGCTCTCTCGCCGAGATCGAAGCGGATATCCGCCAGCTCGCTCACGAGACGGAGCGGCTCCTGCGCGACATCCTGGATCGATGAGACCAGGCGATACGGCGGTAGGCAGTCAGAAGAACCAGCCCACGGACCTGGGCAAAAGGAAGCACACGATGAAACAGATTTCCACGACCTTCTGCGTCAATGGGCGAGCCTATACCTTCGCTCCCGGCCAGCTCGTCCCCTACCTGTTCCGCCTGGGGACCAGGCGCGCGCCACCACTCTCTTGCGAGGCGCTCGTTATCTTCACGAGCGCTGACGAGTCGGAACCCCTGATCCGCCTCCGGTTTTTCCACCCGCGACTGCACACTGTGGAAACCCGCTGGCTCACGGGCAACCAGTTCTGGCGTGCAGCCCCCGGATCTGCTGAGGAGTGGCTGCGCTCGCAGCCCCCACTCCGTCCAGCAGCAACAGGTCCGATGGAGGGAGGGATCGACCGGGAGCATACCCTTTCGGTGCTTCGAGTGGGCAAGCGCATCTCGAAGCGGCTCGACCTCCTGCAGGGCCGAGACCTGATCCACCTGCTCACCCGCGATGAGCAAGCCTTCATGACGCAGGGCTACAACCCAGTTCGTTGTTATTACCTCGGCCCTTACCTCACGGGCGGCCACCTCGCTCCCTTGTGGCACGAGCAGCAGCTGCGCGGACAGGCATTCGAGATGCTGCGCGCCCAGGCCGGACTTTCTGTACACGAGTTCGCCCTGCTGGATGCAGCTCTCCTCGAACTACAACACGAGAGGGCTGTAGAGGACGTTCTTAGAACATTTTATAGGCGGGCAGGCTCGGATCTCGAAGCTCCAGGAGGATAAGCATGGTAAGGAGACGATTCCGCTTGTGCGGCCAGCGGACTACGAGCGTCTGCTGTCAAAGACCGCCGGAAGTGGCCCGACGGGAGGGAGCGCATGAGTGAAACAAAGCAGGTGCGCTGGAAGAAAGTCGCGTCTGTAGAACATCTCAGGGAACTCGCAGGCGGTGATGAGGCAATCGACGTCGTGCTGCTGCTGCGAGGTGGGGTCAGAAGCAGCAAACGCATTGCGTTCTGCTGGAAGAAAAACGGTCGCCACTGGTGGGTCTGGGAGGGCATCAGTGATGCCGAGGGCTACTACACCGAGAGGCAACTGGCGAAATACACCAATATCGTCACAGCAATCGCTCTTGGAGCCCTCTTTGCCGAAATGTGGCCAGAAATATCATCACCATCAGATAGATAAGGAGCATCTTATGCGCACAATCCTCTGGATACGCTATCCCTTTCCATTCCGGTCCGACGGGGCCAGGGCCATGCAAGAGACCTTGGAGCGCCTCTACGGTGCGTCCGGTTTGCGAGCTGCGATCTACCTGATCCAGCCTCGGCCAGATTCGCAAGATCCGCGCGATCTGGCCTACGTCGATGCTGTCGTGCTTCAAGGCGGCGACGAGGCACTCCACCAGCAGATCGCCATCACCGTGCAGGCGATTCACCTCCACCGTTCGCTTGCCCGCAGCCATGTCGGCACCGATTGGCTACACCATCCCAGTCTGAACGTCGAGATCACACGAGGCGAGCGTCCCGCCTGGCTTCCAGCGTGGGTCCCTTCCCTCGCCGAGGCCTGGACCTTTTCTACCGCTACTGGTTTTCACACCGCTCAGCGCTGATCGAAAGGAGGGAAACGCCGTGAAAGCTTCCACCACTCGCATCCTGGGCCTCGACCCTGGCCTCGCCAGAGTCGGATACGCCCTCGTGGACGCACGCGGTGCAAGCCTGCGCAAGATCGCGTGCGATGTCATCACCACCCCTGCCAGCATACCTACAGAGACACGCCTGCTCGACATTTTTCACGCCTTGCAGGAAATCATCTCGACGTATCGGCCGGATGTGGCAGCAGTGGAGCAATTCTTCTTCATCAAAAATCCGCTCACGGCCTTAAAGGTGGGGCAGGCACGGGGAGTGATCCTGCTGGCGCTGGCGCTGGCGGAACTGCCCATTGCTGAGTACGCCCCTCAGCGGGTCAAGCAGGAACTCACCGACAACCGGCTGGCCACAAAAGCAGAAGTGGGAGCTGCGGTACGCATCCTGCTCCACCTGCGCAAGCCGCTGTGGCCCGACGATGCAGCAGACGCGGCGGCCATCGCTATCTGCCATCATCTGCACCTGCAGCGCGAGTGGCAAGCCGGTTCGTCCCCGCGACCATCCGTCGGGCGGAAACGACGGCGCTGACCACCGGCTGGATGGGTACCCCGGCGCATCTGTGTCAGTTTGAAAGGAGCTTAAAAATGTCGTTCTTCCTTGAAATAGAGTCGGCGACCCTCTACGTGCTGCCCATCTCACCCAGCGACCTCACCCGAACGCCCGAGCCCGTCGTGGGCCTGGGCGTACTCGTCGACCAGTCCTCCATCACGCGCAGCCAGAGCGTGCCGCCTACGATGGAGCCGGTCTTCCCCTTTATGCTGGCCACCACCTCCGCTTCTCCGATGAGGCGGCGGCTGGAGTATTCGAGCATTTTCAGACACGCCCCACCGACCTTTTCGCTTACCGAACCACCAACGGGATGTGGGAGGCATGCGGCTTCCTTCCACCCCCGCCCGCGGATCGGGTCGCGCTCTCCTCATAAGGACGAGGAAAGAGAGACGCAGCGGAGTAGAACCTATGACGCAAGAAGGAAGGCGAGAGAGCCTCCCTGGCTTCCTCGTATCATCCAAAGACAAGGAAAAAGTGTGTGAACGCGTATCTCAACCTCAAAGCTCTGCTCGAAGGAGCAGAGGCAAAGGCGACAGATGTTGTGCAGGCAGCGCTGGACGAAATGCCTCCCACCATCTTCGCCGTCACGCTTGATCTCGACGCTACCAAAGACCTGGTATCCTCCGCAGAGGCAGAAGCGGTCGTCCAGGTGATCCGAGACCGCTGGCCTCACCCGGCCTTTTGCCTGGCACGCTGCCATGATCCTGGAGCCTGGAGCCGAGCGGCTGCTCGCCTCTCTCAGCCTCTGCTCGCCTGGGGCGCGCTGGTGAGGCAGGGTGGGTACCACGTCCTCGGACGCGCCCCGACCGGCACTTACGCGGTGCTGCTCCGGGCCCTCTGCTACCGCCATGAGCGGGCGACAGCAGACCAGTTGGCCCGCGACCCGGAGATCGTCTCGCCCCATAAGATGAATCACGATGCCCCCTCCCTGATGGAGTACGCCCGAACGGGGAGACCTCCTCTGGGGCCGACGCTTGCCGATAGCGACTCCATCTCCAATGACCTGCGCAACATGGCGCGGCAGCGCTATATCCAGCAGATCACACCCGGCGTATACCGAGCCGTCGCGCCCGTCTCCCCGAACGCAGCAGCGTTCGCTCGGGTCAGCAAGTAAGACGGTAGCGCGGGGAGTCGCGCTCTCGTGGTAAGGCAATGCGCCCTCGTCTCCTCGCGCGCAAACCATTTCAGTACCGGTGTAGCTGAAGCCGCCGCTGGTCGCAATACGGCAAGGCTACGCTTCAGCATGTGTCTCCGAAAGGATATTGTTATGTCAACAAAACTTTCCTTCTTCTCAGAGGAAGCTACCTATCGCAAGTGGATTCAGTCGATGCCTGGCATCTCGCGCGTCAAGGTGGCAAGCAGTGGAGCGTTCGATGAGGAGCTGGATGAAGATACCGACGGTCCGTACTTCGTTGCTCCCGGATCGGAATGGCTGATCCTCCGCGTCGGTTTGCCCTACTGTGTGGTGAGCCGAGTGCAGACCGCCGGGGAAGCCGATTTCACCTGGTACGTCGCGCACACCAGGGAAGAGGGTGAGAAGGTCTACGCGGCCTACCTCTGGGACGAGCGAACCAACCCGGCGCATATCGTCGTGGGCGACACGCTGCGGGCCGCGCGGGGCGCACTCGACGAATACCTGTCCTCCACCATACTTCCGAGAACAGCGAAGCGACTGTTCACGCGGAAGCTGCCCGAAGAGAAAACGACGGAGCAGTAGATCGACCGGCTCCGGAGCAGGCGAACACGCCGAGGGGTGGCACCTGTGCCTGCATTTTCCCTTTCAGGTCGAATTCCCCGCATAGTAAGAGGAAGGCCAACAGCGTAGTGCTGTTGGCCTTCCTCTGTCTGTTGAAAGGATGGTCATGGACTATTCCTTCTACCGCACACTCTGGCGTGGCTCTTGGCGTAAACGTCTTCCGCCGCCGCCTGGTGTTTACCTGTTGCCTATCTCGTCCTGGTACGTGGCCGGTCCCTCCCGATACCTGATCGTTCCGACTCTCCCCGAAGGATTGCGCTATGCCGTGGACTCTGGGGCGTATCGCTACACGCGTTCCTCCGGACACTACCCTTTCGACTTTTCCGACTATCTGGCCTGGTGTCAAACACTCGACCCCGCACCAATCTGGGTTGCCATCCCGGACTGGTCCGGCGGGCGGACTGCGCCTGAGCCGACCTGGCAGAGGGTTTCGTCTCACTTCCATTTCCTCGCGGCACTCTACTCAGCGAAGTTTCAGCGATTAGAGATAACGCACGTCCAGCAGATCCGTACCGCGCTCATGGCGTATGCCGTCTGGGATCACTTTCGCTCCGCCGTCCCGTGTTGGGTTCCCGTGCTGCAAGGAGGCAAAACGGCAACAGATTACGTCTGGCACGCGAGGTTGATGCAGCCGCTCATTGAGGAGATGGCAGCCTATTATGGGCCGGAGAGCCCTTTCCGTGTGGGTATCGGTGGATTGGTCGGAAAGTCGGCTTCGGCTGTGCTGGAGATTGTGGCCGCCATTGCAGCGGTCTTGCCAGGATCCACCTTTCACCTCTTTGGGTGGAAGCTCCGAGCACTCCAAGAGATGCCGGCGGCCTTCCCAAAATGCATCGCGGGGCTTTCCTCCGACTCAAGCCAATGGAATGGGCAAAGGGTCCGGGGCAAAACTCCTGGGAAGAAGGCGTGGCAGGAGAGCGGCCTGACACAACTGGCGTATGCCTATTGCATGGCTCTTCCATCCTACGAAGCCCGACTTATGGAGGCGTGGAAGCGGCTCCAATCTCTCCCGTCATTTCCTGTGCCGGCCCTCGACGAGGACCCGTCTCTCCTGGAGAGGCTGCGCGTGTTCCTGCGCATGCGCGAGTTCTTGAATGCCCAGTTTCGGGATTCGCCCTTTGACCTGGTTAATATCCGTCCTGCCGAGGAGGACGAGGAAGATGAGGAGGGGCTTCCTCCACCAGATATCACCGATCTATCCACCGTCTACGAGATCTATCACGCTATTGGTCCGCAAGCCCGGTTTCGCCAGGCCTCCGACCTCTGGCATCGAGAGCGAAAGTCGTTTCGCCTGGTGGCCCTCGTGCGAGCCCCCCTTGACCAACTTTTTGAACGAACCAATTCTATTGACAGCCTATGGACGGAGAACGAGGAAGTCGTCTGGTGCAGGAGTGCGCGACTTCGGTCCTCCTCCGTGGGAGATGTCTTCGTCTCTTGCGAGAGTGGCAAGGCCTGGATGGTGGCACACGCTGGATTCCTTGACCTGTCTCACACGCTCGATGCTGGCGCAGTTGCGGAAGTGTCAGGAGTAGTGTTATGCGACGACCTGTCATCTACTTCTCTGGAGTTGACAGAGAAGCCCACATAAAACTTCTGGCGCAGGAGCGAGCTGCGGGGATGGTGAACGCCGCTGGCGCAATACCTACGCCTTCAAAGCCGGCGCCACGACCGCGAGGCAGTATTGCCAGGACTTTCTCATCTGCCTGAATGGCTCCACCGCAATCCAGATCCACGCACCTAAACCGAAGTTCTGTTACGCGATGAAGTACCGCATTGACGACAGGCAGCGGCGGCCAGTCATGGTTCGCCACGAGACGAAAAAGATGCGCTTCATCCTGCATGAACACATCGAGGCTCGGAAAGCGAGCGCTGGACGGCATCCTCAATCACCCGCGCTCGATTTCCCGCCAGGCTCCTTATTCGCTCAGGTTGAGGGCTCCGCGCACACATCACCTCCACCAGGTGTGAGGGACGAATAACACGCGGACGACCTGCAGCGTTGTGCATGTCTTTCCCTCTCGCGAGGTGAGGGACGCGGAGAGCGGGCGTCTTGGTTCCCATAGGCGCTCGCCTCCGTACAGAATGATTCCATAGGAAAGGATAGGTGATATGACACACCGTGATCACCATTTTCATCACCACGATCAACAGGCTATCCAGAGCATGGTAGACTACCAGGGTTTTGCGCTCTTCCACGGCGGGGGGGCCAGGGGGTGGTCCCATACGATCGGCCTCTACGATCCGCACTACCAGAGGCCGGAACTCTTCATCTGGGGTCTCACCCTACAACTCCGGGTAGCATGGCTGCTCGATCTGGGGTTTCAGATGCAAGGGCCGCCCTCTTCCAGGGCCCTCCTTGAGGAGTCGCGGGCGCTTGGCATTCCCATAGCAGAACTCGGCTACCATCGCGGCGGGAAGGTCTTTGAGACGGGTCGAGTGTACCGATTCGCAGAAGGAGAGTTACCCGGCTGCTTTGGCATGGTGGAGCCACACTACTACGAGGAGTTTCTCTGGCATGCCCGTGCTTACCATGAGCATGCGGATTTCTCGGTTCTCCAGTACACATGGTCTGATCCGGTTGGCCGCTTCCCCTGGGATGAGGCGTGCGACCCGCGCACCAGGCTTTCGCAGCACCTCCTCTTTGACCCGCAACAGTACTTACCACTTTCGGAGGGAGGGTAACGCGCCGCCGCGCGCCAGACTTTCACCATTCCAGTCTATCAGCACGTTGCTGTACGCCCAGGTGGTCATAGAACCGCCTGGGCGTAGCTTATACATGAAGGAGTATCCCCTGTGGGGAAGAAACACCAACGCCACCCCAGGCAAGCTCGGGGCCAGCCCCCTTGGACCGCTTTCGCCCGCATGCAAGACATCAAAGAGCCCAACGGGGGCACGGTCGAGGTCTATGCCAACAACCGCTACGTCGTCATCAAAACGACCTCCTTTCCTACCGACTCGACCTTCCCACCGCTGGTGCATCTGTCGATACGGCGCGCCGACCGGTCTGCAATTCACGATTGGAGAGACCACAAGCCGCATCAAAAACGAACTGGTTTGCCCGAAGTCGCGAAGGCCTGGAGATCTATCCCGCCGAGGAGCGGCTCGTCGATAGCGCCAACCAGTTCCACCTGTGGGTGTTTGATTCGCCGATTTTTCGGTTCCCTATCGGATTTCGCGAGCGGCTCGTCGCTGAAGGCCCCTACCGCAGCGCCGCCCAGCAGCGCCCCTGGGAGCCCGGGAGTCGCCCGGAAGACTGCGTAGACAGCGCCACCATCGAACGTAGAGCCGACAGCATGCTCTGGCAGGAGGGCCACATGCAGGAGTGATTAGGAGGATGGTGTAGAGACACCACATCCCCCGAATCCCGCCTGCTCCCCCTCGAACGCGCGGCTAGGGGCCGCCATCCCAGTCATGTAACGTCACACGAGGTCACCAATGACAACAAACCCATCACACCAGACCACCCAGAAGAGGAGGAGGACGCGCCGCGAGGCGGACAGCGACAAGGTCACCAGGCTGCCGCTCTCTAAATCCGCGGAGCGCTTGCTCGCCACGCTCCTGCAGCGCGATCCGCCAGCGCCACACAACCGGTTGGCCCGGTTTCTGCACGAGCCGGTGCTTCGCCGCCTCCTCAGCATACTCGAAAGTCCCGCAGGGGTACCGACGCAGGACGATCGGCAGCGCACCGCAGCGTCCGCTGAGGAGGTTCTTTCTCGGATCGACGAGCTCGCCTACGGGGAAGGCGGGCCCGAAGGCAGGAAGCAGGTTTTTCTCGCCCTGGTGGAAACCTATGCCCTGCTCTCGTTCGCGCAAGGCGGTATTCCACCTGAACCCGGTATGCCGCTCTTCGACGCCGATGCCATCGCCGCTGAACTGGCCGCGCTCAAAGCGTCCGAGTCACCTGTCGTCGTCAGCCTCGGTGACGAGCGTTATCCCGCCCTACTGCGTACCATATCGGCGCGAGTGCAGCCTCGATCGCTGTACTGCCAGGGAGATGTGGCTCTCTTGGCGACACCCTGCATCGCCATCGTGGGGAGTCGGAAAGCCACATTGACGGGGATAGAACGGGCTACACGTCTCGCAGCCAGACTCGGAGCCTCCGGCTACACCATCGTCTCTGGCCTGGCAACCGGCATCGATACCGCCGCACACGAGGGGGCCCTGTCCACAAGCGGGAAGACAATCGCCGTCCTTGGCACAGGGCTCGCGCACGAGGTGTGTTATCCGCACCAAAACGCCGCTCTCGCAGAGAGGATCGTGGCGGCTGGCGGGCTGCTCATCACCGAATACGCCTCTGGCCAGGCGAGCAGTTCCCGGTTCATCGAGCGCTCCCGCATCATCGCAGCGCTCGCTTTGATCACGATCCCCATTGAGGCAGAAAAGCCAAGTGGAACGCTGGCTACGGTTCACCGCGCAGGACATTACGGGCGCGCAATCTGGTGCCCTCGCCCGACTGAGAAAGAGGTCACCGCGCCGCAGTACCACGGCATTCTCAGCCTGCTCGATGGCTCAGAAGGCATCTCCTGCCGCGCCTTCGGCGACGAGGACTACCCGGCCCTTCTGGCGGAGGCTGCCCGACTGTCCACTTCAACCGCGCTCGAGAGATGATGCGGTGCCTCACAACCGACAGGAGTTCCCCATGCAGTTTTCCGAATGGAACGCGCCCCTCGCGCGCGGGCCACCAGGCGATACCATGCCTGTCGGGGCCTCCAGCCGGTGAGCCTCATTCGCTGCGGGTCTACCCGACACCACTCATTCATTCTTCGGGTGGCCGACTGGCCGTCCTTTGTTTTTCGGCTTGCTGGCCGGAGTGCCAGCATCGCAGATCCAGGAGATCCCCATTTTATGACATCAACAACTACAAAACGCTACATTGTCGTCGATTCCTATGCTGGCCATTCCAATTGGGGTGGGAGCAATAAAGATTACGCCATTTGTCTGGCGCGGGTTGTCGAGGGGGCCGAGGCCGACCTCGACGTGCCAGGTTCAGACCTCGAACCGGTGTGGACCGTACTCTACGCGAACGGCAAGCCTGGCGCGCTGCGCGGGGGTGATCCCACTCCGCCGACAACGCGAGCAGCGGCGGAGAAGATCTATAAAAAGAAACGGGATGAGAAAGCAGGGCCGCACCACTATACCCCGCTGCCCGGTCTCCCCTTCGCCCCCTACGCCAGGTACTTCCCGGTGCCGCTGGCGCTGCCCGACCAGGACGCCGGTTCCGCCTCACCTGAAGAGGTGCTGCCACCTCCCACGGAGCAGACGCCTCGCTACGAGGCCAGCGAGGCTGTCCTCATCACCCGGGAGGCGTTTGAGCAGTGCATCGCCAGCCCACGGTACGGCGCCACCGAAAAGGTGGACGGCGAGCGATGCCTGGTCGCCTCGGAGAGCGAGCGGCTGAGCGCTTACAACCGCAACGGTATACAGATCCGCGTAGTGCCGGATGCAGCATCCGCCCTGGGCCAGCTCAGGGCCTCGTTTGTGGTCGATGGAGAGCGCATGGTCGGCGATCAGGCAGGACAGTACGTAATCTTCGACCTGCTGGAATGGCAGGGAAGCGACGCCCGATCCTGGTCTGCTGGGCGGCGCATCGCGACGCTGCAGCAGACCATGCTCGAAGCAGGTCTGCTCAAGGCGCCGCGTGCAACACCAACTCTGCATGAGGCCTTCGAGAACAGCACCATTTCCGGCCTGGCGCTGCTCACTCCGGTGAGCGGGCTGGAAGAGATCACCTGCCTCATGTCGGTAGTGCAGGAGCAGGGTGGCGAGGGGTTCGTGCTCCGATTGCTGCACGAGGGAGGCTACCTGGGCCCCCGGACCCTGCTCAAGTACAAACTGTTGGCCGACATCGATGTCGTGGTCATCGGGATCAAGCAGGGAGCCGGCGGAGGGAGCCTGGAGACGGCTTTGCGGAGGCCATCTGACAACGCCGCCATTGCCAGCGGTCGAGTACGGGCAGGCCTCTCGAAAGACGACATGCTCGCGCTTGCCGAGCAGCTCGCCCAGGGAATCCGCCCGGTGATGAAGATCCGCTACCTGCCGAAGCGCACCGTCGGCATTACCCTCGTGGAGGGACGCACAAACCGAGAGTGGGTGCGAACGGACAAGTCCGCCTGGGACTGCACCACCGAGCAATGGGGTGAGGAAAAAGCGCACCTGGTGGCGCTGGCATCCGCCCTGTCAGACACCTCCTTTGAGGCCCCTGTCCGCTCCATAGATTCAGCGGAGCTGCCTTCCTCCCAGCAAAGTCTCTGGTAAAGATGGTGACGGCGAGGTTTGGGGGCGAGGCATCCTCGTCCTCATGTCGCCACTTGTTGGACGCTCTTTTCGTGGCCCTCTCCTTGCAGCCGAAGGCTTGCAAGGAGAGGGCACATTCACCTGGGGAAAGCGGCCCACGTGCGGCTTTCCCCGTCTTCCCTTTCGACTTCGCACGAACACGTAATCCCCGCAATAACGACGATCAGTCACACGACAGAAAGGAATCTCTATGGCTACTTCCGCTTTTTCCGCCGTCGCCGATATTCGGTATCACGAAACCTCACTCTCGACAAGCAGGCTTCGCTCCCTCCTGCATAGCGCGTTTGCCGATAAGGGCTACGCCGAGGAAGCCATTGCCTACCTCGCAGCGCGAAACGCAACGACGAGCAATTTTCTCGGTTTCCTGCTCGGCCACTTTCTCATGCGGACGCCCGATACCGGGTACTATATCATCCTGCAGCAGACCGCAGACGCCTTATTCAACCCGTTCTACGGCCCGCCACGCGAAGTTCACCCCTATACCGGAACGCCTCAGGAGAATACAGCTATTGATGCCAGCATCGCGACGAGCCCCGCGCGGGATGGCTTCCGGCGCAGCATCGGGCGAGGGTCCGCCCGCTTCTTCTCCAGCCAGGGTTTCCGGCTTCCCAGGTACGACCGCATGCTCAAGCACACGCCGATCGCGATCCTGGGCGCGGGGGCCGCTGGCACGATGACGGCGCGTGTCCTGGTCAATGCGGGTTTTCTCTCCATATCGGTTCTGGACCAGACCGGCAGGTACGGCGGTATCTGGAACCAGCCCAACGTCCGGGGAGGCTCGAAGAACAACCCCTTTAACTTCAGCTTCGAGGGGCTGTACGTGAGCGAGGCGCCCGGACCCGGAGAAACCATCACGCGCTTTTTGGAACGAGTGGTGGATCCCGACCACTCCCACTTCTCGCTGCCGCTCCCCGCTGTGAAGAAGGCGAAGGTGCTGGGCGTTGAGCCCGGCGATCTGGCAAGCCGCATCACCTACAGCGACGAGACCGGTCAGCACATCCTGGAAGCCCCGATCGTCATCAACACACTGGGACTCGGCAAACCCCTTGCCCCGTCGCGGGTCGGGGTGATGACCACCGACATGCCGGCATACGAGGCTGGTATCCGCTGGCAGCAGATTCTCGACGAGCGGCAGGCCCGCGCCCTGGATGGCAAGCTGCTCATATTCACCGGCCTGGGGAACTCCACTGCGGAGATGCTGGTGCAGATCCAGAGGTACAACCAACAACTCGGCCTGCATATCCGTTACAAGGTTCTTACCCACTACCCCAAAGTCGCCCTCGAGCAGCCAGACACGACCGTCGCCTGGAAAGAAAAGCTCTACCACCTCTACAGGGATACGAGGCTGCCTCAGCTTACCAGGCTGGCCGGTGACCTGGCGGAGATCGAGCGGGCCTTCACGCAGGCCCGCGACAGCCGCTATCCCGACTGTGAAGAGATCGTTCCCGAGGTCACGCACTGGACGATCACCAGGGGAAACGGCACAAAAACCCTGGTGTTCACCCAGGCCGACGGCTCGACGCGCTCCTGCAACTTCGATCAGCTGTATACCCTGATCGGTTATGGCCACCGAAGGGAAGAGCTTGATGCGCTCGGCTTGCTGGTAACCGACGACTACCTTGGCAGCATTGCCTACGACTACGACGGCGAGATTCAACGAGCGGTGGGGGCGATGGGACGCGAACGGATATGCCCGGGATACTTCGGGTTGGGATCTCTGCTGAAATCGCCACAGAATCCTAACGCTCAAGTCATTCCAGGCATTCTCTTCCGTCTCTCAGACACTCTGACATCGGTGATCATCCGCTCGACCGAGTATGGGTTGCGTCAAAGAAAGAACCGCACCCTGGTGGGGTCCCCTTTGAAGCCCACACGCCGTCCCATACTCGTTGCGCGGGACGCTGATAGTTTGCTCCCTCGCCGCAGCGGAGATGCCCGCGGCGAATTGCCCCCTCCATCCAACATCGAAAGCGAGATCGTGAGATGAAGAAATCAGCACTCGAACAACGGAACAAAGAGTTAGAGGGCGAGAACGAGCGGCTCTTCCGCCTTTTGCGCAGCACGCAAGCGCGCGCCCTCGGAGTAGTGCGGCGTCTTGAGCAGGCGCTTCTCCCCGACGAAGAAGAGGGCGAGGCATGGGGGTCAGAGCAAGTGGGGCAGCTTGAGGCTGCCCTCAAAGAGGCCCTCGCGCTCCTTGCCCGCGTCGTTGACCCTGGTGCAGCCACCCAGGCCCAGGCCGAGCAAACGGTGCAGCACTTGAAAGCGAAAGGCCTCCAGATCCACGAGGCGCTCCTGCACTACAGCGAGCGTGAGCGCGCCTACGGGACTCAGGGTCTGCTGGCAGCCCTGAAGAACCTCACTGAGCAGCTCCAGATGCACCTTGACCTGGATCGGTGCATCTGCGTGGAACTCGGTGGCGAGCGCTGCCTGTACTGCACGTCGAACGAGGCGCTGGATCTCGGGCAGTCCTGGATCCAGCGCCTGGAACAGCCAGAGGAAGCGCGCAGCGCTGCAGAGGCGAGCGCATGGGGCATCCTGACGCGGGCAGACCAGGCATTCGGGCTGTATACGCTGGTGCATGAAAACGACCGCGACCGGGTACCGATCACCTCAGATCGCGAGCGCATGACGCCTTCGCACTGCCTGTCCTGGCTCCTGCTCGAGGCCTTCCGCGCCATCTCGCAGGGGGTGGCGCATGAGCCCTCTGAGGACTGCGAGTGGCTGTTCCGCGAGGCCGCCCTCTACCTGAGCTACGCCAGCGCGCTCCTGCTGCTCGCTATTCCCCCCTTGCCGGGATACACTCCATCCTCGCTGTACCTGGCATGGCAAAAGGAGGAGGGATGAAACAACAACCCGAACATGTGCAGCAGTACGAGAAGGCGGCCACCTCATGCGACCGAGAAGCTGTCAGATATCTCTTTCAAGCCTGGGGCGAGGAGACCTGGCGCGTGACCTGCTTCGGAACATGGTTTCAAGGGCCGCTTGTGGACATCCGCGAAGGGCAGAACGGAGTCAGCTTCGCCATCGCGGTGGAGGACGAAGACGTCACCCTGACCATTTCGGCCCCTTTCACTCATTTTCACCGCACATTTCGACGAAAGGAGGAAGAGCAGTGGCCCTGACAACACTTTCGCGGCCAGGCGTACCTGGCTGGCAGGCTGCCGTAGCCTCGGTCTGCACCTGGCTCTACGGTCCCGCGCGCATTGTGGAGGCAACGGGCATGCAGACGTACACGTGCGTAATGGCCGAAGGAAATGAGGTCTACGTTCGGGTAGATGACAGTGCGCCTGGACACACGACGATTGACATCTACTCGCCAGAGGATGAACAAGCCCTAGAACCGTCACCGGCATAGTTGTGCCCGGCAATGCTTCATCACCTGAGAAGGCATGGCTTCTCCCTTACAGGAGAAGCCACACGTTCAAAAGGAGCTATAGAATGGACAAACAGTACACATGCCTGCTATGTCAGCAGCCGGGTGAGCGCCTGGTCGCCTCCGGATACCTTCCAAACCTCTTCGTGCTTCAAGAGCACCTGGTCAAGGACCACGGGGTTCCCTGGGAGTACGTCCTGCTCTCATCGACGCTACCTGGAGGGGTCGGCCAGGATGGCGAGGTGATAGAGTGGTGCCTGCCACCAGAGAAGGCCGCCGCATGCGATCTCCCGCAGGAGCGCTACCTGCGCGTCGTGCCGGGAGCACATGCTCAGGCGGCCCCTTTCTACATCGTGGCAACATTTCCCTCGCGCGAGTCCTGCCTGCAGGCAGAGATGGAGATTATCGACCAGTGCAAGCGAAGCCATCCAACCTCACTCGCTGGAGGAGCGGGCGAACTGGAAGGCGGACCCATCGTCGTGTTCGTCGATCTGCGACCCGGCCACGAGCCTGATCGCTCCCTCCAGCAGCGCATCTGGAGCGCTATTCACCTGTATCAGGGAGTATGCGTCGCCATTCCTGCGGAGATCGTAGAGGCCGTAGCGGACACATTGCGAGACGAAATCAGCGCCGGTCGACAAGCCCACCCTGAAGCGAACTGGGCTGAGATCGACTACCTCAGTGGCACGACCTTTTACGACGTTCCCACGCGCAGCGAAGTCGCTCGGGACACGAACGAGCTTTAGGTGGAGGCGGGTGGACTGTTCTCTCACGTGAGAGATCTCGCTCGTTCTCCTCAACGAAAGAAAATTCACATGGCGGTAGCATAATCCGCCTGGGAGACGCATCCGGGGCCAGAAGTAACGACCAGGAGCGGAACTGCTCCTTCTAACTTGCCCCCTTTCTCCAAAGGGCCTGGAATGCCTCCACCCACCTGACAAACCACTTTACCGCGTTGCGGGATCCTCTTTCCCGCGACATTCCCTTCCTATATATATGCAGCCCCCTGCAAAAGGTATCCTGGGCTATTCCCAGAGGAACCTGATAAGGCCATGCTTGAAGGCTGGCTGGATTTCGCGGGGGGGTTGATCTTGCGCATCGTCGGGGCAGCGCCTGCCCCTGTTCATTTCTCGCGCAATGGTCAGCGGTTGCTCTGCGGGGCGCCGATCAGCCATTCGCTTTTCCAGAAAGGATGCATCAGCACATGGCAACTATCGTTCTTGCTGCGGCAAGCGCCGCAGGACTCGCCCCAGGCGGGCTGCTCGCCTGGATTATCGTCGGACTGGTCGCAGGCTCACTCGCCAGCCGGATCATGAGAGGCGGCGGCTTCGGCTGCCTCTTGAACATCCTCATCGGCATAGCCGGGGCCATCATCGGCGGGCTTATCGTGTCTCTCCTGCTCCCCGGCACAACACTCCATTTCTGGAGCAGTATCGTCGTCGGGATTCTCGGTTCCTGTCTCCTGCTCGCGGTCCTGCGCTTCGCATCCCGCCTCTTCAAACGCGGAGGCAGAGATTGAACGGGAAACCCGCAGGGCGGCGCGCTTCCTCCGCCGACCTGCTTGAAACACTGGCCTTGGACGTGGCGCGCGCGCTCCTGGCCACGTCTGCTCGGCCTGTCCCACATGCACCCATTTAGCGTGCAGCTCCACCGCCTTCTCTGGAGCCGCTCGGCCATCTCTCTGATGCGCGCGGGGCCGGGACTGCGCTGGATCACGTTATCGAGGTCGCTTCCCCCCTCCGCTGTCTTCCTTGCCATCATCGCCGACAGGCAGTGCCCTGCCCACCATGTTGTCGTGTGCGTCACAGAGGGTTCGGAGGCTGGTGCAAAGCGGCGGTGGTACCTCGATGCCACCGGTGTGAAAGACGAGGAGGGGCTCTTACGTTACTGGCGGGACGAGGAGGGCCTGGACGAACCTTTCCTCACCGCGTTTGACGAACAGCTGCTGCTGGACCTCGGCATCGTGCGCGATGGCCGCACGAGTACTCGCCTGGCCGAGTGTGTCCTTGAAGCCTTCGGCTGGTTCACACCGGCCATTCTGGAGGCGACTTGAGATCAGGGGAGTTGTCCCGGCAGGCCAGGTACCCCACGCGCCGCGGCTTCTCTGTCCTCTGCGGCTTTCCCTCGCTCTAGAAAGGTTTTCTCCGATGCTTTATGCAAGGTATGTAGCGCAATGCCAGCAGGAGGGTTCATCTTCCTTCCTGAAGTGGCTCGAACACTATGTCGTCGATTCCTTCAGCGGCTCACTCCATGTCGATCAGGTTGGCCAGTATGGCTTCCCCATCCCAGAACGCCCCGCGGATGCGCTGTGGTACTTCCCCGGCTCAGATGAGGAAGGCTGCGGCGCGCCTCTTGACTCGAGGCAGTCGGAATGGTGGCAAGAGACCGCCGATGGAGTTGTCTTAGGCATCGAGCAGCAGTCGGATAGCGTCCAATGCTGCGAGCACTTTACCTGGTTCCGCATTCCCCTGGGCGACATCGCCAGGCGCATGCAGCAGGAAGGCATCCAGCTGCAGTAGGCGCGCGCGGACCAGCCGGGCTTCCATCAAGGCGACCGGAAACGGGGGGAATGTCTGCCCCCGCTGGTCGCTCGCTCTACCAGGGCGAGAGCCTCCGTCCACCTCCCTTTTCTCAATTGCATCCCACCCATACACCCCGGAAAGGAGCTTTACCGCATGATCACTTTTGCACATACCAAGAGACCTCCGCAGTCCCAGATAGAGGTAGCAGAGCAGGTACGCCCAGGCGTACAGCTTCTGCCTCCCTGGGATCTCATCCTGCACAATGACCAGGTCCACTGGGCCCACGACGTGGTGAATGCCCTGCTGCAGACCATTCCCGGCCTCGCCCCGCAGAGCGCATGGGATATCACCTGGGAAGCACATCTCGTGGGCCGAGCCCTGGTCATCTCGTGCCCCAGAGAACTGGCAGAGCTCTACCAGGAGCGCCTGCAGGGGTTTGGCCTCACCATCACCATCGAACCGCAGCGATAATCGTTCGCGGTCCTCACTGCCACACGGGAGGTCTGCTTGTGGCCTCACTTCGCGTCCATTTCATGTACCCGCGTGCCGAAGCGAACGGGCTTCCCCGTCGCCTTCCATGCACGCTCTGGAAAGGATCGAGCGGGGCCTCCTTTGGCCCCGCCAACAGTACACATGTCCACGACAACGATTTCGACTGCTGCGCCATCGGAGCGCGGTCAAG
>WNGH01003956.1_pt1 | contig 25989 bp, 30 predicted proteins | sample 5400631 | NCBI WGS metagenome assembly WNGH01 (sample SAMN13153373, study PRJNA577476) | soil metagenome | isolation source: 115 cm soil or saprolite under Garry oak tree replicate 1 | place: USA:California | collected 2016-06-15
GGAACCATGTCGCTGTCGTTCCGTGATCACCGCTTCGAGCCGCCCAAGTACTCCGTGGAGGAGTGCAAGGACAAGGACATGACCTACTCCGCCCCGATGTTCGTGACGGCGGAGTTCATCAATAACTCGACGGGCGAGATCAAGAGCCAGACCGTGTTCATGGGGGACTTCCCGCTGATGACCCCCAAGGGCACGTTCATCATCAACGGCACCGAGCGCGTGGTCGTCTCGCAGCTTGTCCGCTCGCCCGGCGTCTACTTCGACCGCCAGGTCGACAAGACCTCCGACAAGGATGTCTACAGCTGCAAGGTGATCCCCTCGCGCGGGGCGTGGCTCGAGTTTGAGATCGACAAGCGGGACAGCGTGGGCGTGCGGATCGACCGCAAGCGCAAGCAGAGCGTCACCGTGCTGCTGAAGGCGCTGGGCTGGGATGAGCACCGGATCCGGGAGCGGTTCGGCGAGTACGAGTCGATGCTCGCCACCCTGGACAAGGACCACACCAACAGCCAGGACGACGCACTGCTCGACATCTACCGCAAGCTGCGCCCGGGTGAGCCGCCGACCAGGGAGTCCGCCCAGGCCCTGCTGGACAACCTCTACTTCAACGGCAAGCGCTACGACCTGGCCAAGGTCGGCCGGTACAAGATCAACAAGAAGCTTGGCCTGGCCCAGCCCATCCGCCAGGGCACGCTGACCGAGGAAGACATCGTCGCCACCATCGAGTACCTGGTCCGGCTGCACGCCGGCGAGGAGGAGATGAAGGCCAGCGACACGATCATCCCGGTCGAGACCGACGACATCGACCACTTCGGCAACCGGCGGCTGCGCACCGTCGGCGAGCTGATCCAGAACCAGGTCCGGCTGGGCCTGGCGCGGATGGAGCGCGTGGTCCGGGAGCGGATGACCACTCAGGACGTCGAGGCGATCACGCCGCAGACGCTGATCAACATCCGGCCGGTGGTGGCCTCGATCAAGGAGTTCTTCGGCACCAGCCAGCTCTCCCAGTTCATGGACCAGACCAACCCGCTGGCCGGGCTGACCCACAAGCGGCGGCTGTCCGCGCTTGGTCCCGGCGGCCTGTCCCGCGAGCGCGCCGGGTTCGAGGTCCGCGACGTGCACCCGTCCCACTACGGCCGGATGTGCCCGATCGAGACGCCGGAAGGCCCGAACATCGGCCTGATCGGGTCGCTGTCCTCCTACGGCCGGGTCAACGAGTTCGGCTTCGTGGAGACGCCGTACCGCAAGGTGAAGAGCGGCAAGGTCACCGCGCAGATCGACTACCTGACCGCCGACGAGGAAGACCGGCACGTCATCGCGCAGGCCAACGCGCCGCTCGAGGCCGACGGGTCGTTCGCCGAGAACCGCGTCCTGGTCCGCCGCAAGGGCGGCGAGGTCGACTACATCCCGCCGGACGACGTGGACTACATGGACGTCTCGCCGCGGCAGATGGTGTCGGTGGCGACCGCCATGATCCCGTTCCTGGAGCACGACGACGCCAACCGCGCCCTGATGGGCTCGAACATGCAGCGGCAGGCCGTGCCGCTGCTCAGGAGCGAGGCCCCGCTGGTCGGCACCGGCATGGAGTACCGCGCCGCGGTGGACGCCGGTGACGTCATCGTCGCCGAGAAGCCCGGCCTGGTCGAGGAGGTCTGCGCCGACTACGTCACCGTGGCCGGTGACGACGGCACCCGCGCCACCTACCTGGTGGCCAAGTTCCGCCGGTCCAACCAGGGCACCTGCTTCAACCAGAAGCCCGTGGTGACCGAGGGCCAGCGGGTCGAGGCGGGCCAGGTGATCGCGGACGGGCCGTGCACCCACGAGGGTGAGATGGCGCTCGGCCGCAACCTGCTTGTCGCGTTCATGCCGTGGGAGGGCCACAACTACGAGGACGCGATCATCCTGTCCCAGCGGCTGGTGCAGGACGACGTGCTGTCCTCGATCCACATCGAGGAACACGAGGTGGACGCGCGGGACACCAAGCTGGGTCCCGAGGAGATCACCAGGGACATCCCGAACGTCTCCGACGAGGTGCTCGCCGACCTGGACGACCGCGGCATCATCAGGATCGGTGCCGAGGTGGTCACCGGCGACATCCTGGTCGGCAAGGTCACGCCCAAGGGCGAGACCGAGCTGACCCCGGAGGAGCGGCTGCTGCGGGCCATCTTCGGTGAGAAGGCGCGCGAGGTCCGCGACACCTCGCTGAAGGTGCCGCACGGCGAGTCCGGCAAGGTGATCGGCGTCCGGGTGTTCACCAGGGAGGACGGCGACGAGCTGCCACCCGGCGTGAACCAGCTGGTGCGGGTCTACGTGGCCGCCAAGCGGAAGATCACCGACGGCGACAAGCTGGCGGGCCGGCACGGGAACAAGGGCGTCATCGCGAAGATCCTGCCCATCGAGGACATGCCGTTCCTCGAGGACGGGACGCCGGTGGACATCGTCCTCAACCCGCTCGGCGTGCCCGGCCGGATGAACGTCGGCCAGGTGCTGGAGACCCACCTCGGCTGGGTGGCCCAGGCGGGGTGGAAGGTCGTCGGTGACGACGCCGACTGGAAGAAGCGGCTCAAGCAGATCGGCGCCGCGACCGCGGCGCCGGGTGCCCCGGTGGCCACCCCGGTCTTCGACGGCGCCCGCGAGGAGGAGATCACCGGGCTGCTCGAGGCGACCCTGCCCAACCGTGACGGGCGGCAGCTGGTCGGCCGCAGCGGCAAGGCCAAGCTGTTCGACGGCCGGACCGGTGAGCCCTTCAAGGACCCGATCTCGGTGGGCTACATCTACATCCTCAAGCTGCTGCACCTGGTGGACGACAAGATCCACGCCAGGTCGACCGGCCCCTACTCGATGATCACCCAGCAGCCGCTGGGCGGGAAGGCGCAGTTCGGCGGGCAGCGGTTCGGCGAGATGGAGGTGTGGGCGCTGGAGGCCTACGGCGCCGCGTACGCCCTCCAGGAACTGCTCACCATCAAGTCCGACGACGTCCTCGGCCGTGTCAAGGTCTACGAGGCCATCGTGAAGGGCGAGAACATCCCCGAGCCCGGGATTCCGGAATCGTTCAAGGTGCTGATCAAGGAGATGCAGTCCCTCTGCCTCAACGTGGAGGTGCTCTCCAGCGACGGTGCCGCGATCGAGATGCGTGACACCGACGAGGATGTGTTCCGCGCCGCCGAGGAACTCGGCATCGACCTGTCCCGGCGTGAGCCGAGCAGCGTTGAAGAGGTCTGAAGAACCGAAGAACTACCCAGGGGATAACACACGTGCTTGACGTCAACTTCTTCGACGACCTGCGCATTGGCCTTGCCACCGCGGACGACATCAGACAGTGGTCGCACGGTGAGGTCAAGAAGCCCGAGACCATCAACTACCGCACGCTCAAGCCGGAAAAGGACGGGCTCTTCTGCGAGAAGATCTTCGGCCCCACCCGGGACTGGGAGTGCTACTGCGGTAAGTACAAGCGGGTCAGGTTCAAGGGGATCATCTGCGAGCGCTGCGGCGTCGAGGTCACTCGCGCCAAGGTGCGCCGGGAGCGGATGGGCCACATCGAGCTTGCCGCGTCGGTCACGCACATCTGGTACTTCAAGGGCGTGCCCAGCCGGCTCGGCTACCTGCTCGACCTGGCGCCGAAGGACCTGGAGAAGGTCATCTACTTCGCCGCGTACATGATCACCTACGTGGACACCGAGGCCCGGGACCGGGACCTGCCCTCGCTGGAGGCCAAGCTCTCGGTCGAGCGGCAGCAGATCGAGCAGCGCCGCGACGCCGACATCGAGGCCAGGCAGACCAAGCTGGAGGCCGACCTGGCCGAGCTGGAAGCGGCCGGGGCCAAGGGCGACGCGCGGCGCAAGGTCAGGGAGAGCTCTGACCGCGAGTGCCGCCAGCTCCGCGACCGTGCCCAGCGGGAGCTCGACCGCCTCGACGAGGTCTGGAACAGGTTCCGCAACCTCAAGGTCCAGGACCTGGAGGGCGACGAGCTGCTCTACCGCGAGATGCGCGACCGCTACGGCCGCTACTTCCGCGGCGGCATGGGCGCACAGGCGATCCAGGAGCGGCTGGCCAGCTTCGACCTGGAGGGCGAGGCGCAGTCGCTGCGCGACATCATCCGCACCGGCAAGGGCCAGCGCAAGGCCCGCGCGCTCAAGCGGCTGAAGGTCGTGTCGGCGTTCCTGTCCACCAGGAACAGCCCGATGGGCATGGTGCTCGACTGCATCCCGGTGATCCCGCCGGACCTGCGGCCCATGGTGCAGCTCGACGGCGGCAGGTTCGCCACCTCCGACCTCAACGACCTCTACCGCCGGGTGATCAACCGGAACAACCGGCTCAAGCGGCTGCTTGACCTCGGCGCGCCCGAGATCATCGTGAACAACGAGAAGCGGATGCTCCAGGAGGCCGTCGACTCGCTGTTCGACAACGGCCGCCGCGGCCGCCCGGTCACCGGGCCGGGCAACCGCCCGCTGAAGTCGCTGTCCGACATGCTCAAGGGCAAGCAGGGCCGGTTCCGCCAGAACCTGCTCGGCAAGCGCGTCGACTACTCGGGCCGCTCGGTCATCGTGGTCGGCCCGCAGCTCAAGCTGCACCAGTGCGGCCTGCCCAAGGAGATGGCGGTCGAGCTGTTCAAGCCGTTCGTGATGAAGCGGCTGGTGGACCTCAACCACGCGCAGAACATCAAGTCCGCCAAGCGGATGGTGGAGCGGGCCCGGCCGGTGGTCTGGGACGTGCTCGAAGAGGTCATCGCCGAGCACCCGGTGCTGCTTAACCGGGCGCCGACGCTGCACCGGCTGGGCATCCAGGCGTTCGAGCCGCAGCTCGTTGAGGGCAAGGCCATCCAGATCCACCCGCTGGTCTGCACCGCGTTCAACGCGGACTTCGACGGCGACCAGATGGCGGTGCACCTGCCGCTGTCCGCCGAGGCCCAGGCCGAGGCCCGGATCCTGATGCTGTCCACCAACAACATCCTCAAGCCCGCCGACGGCAAGCCGGTGACCATGCCCACCCAGGACATGGTGATCGGGATCTACTGCCTGACCAGGGCCGAGGAGGGCGGCAACGGTGAGGGCCGGGTGTTCGCCTCGCCGTCGGAGGCCATCATGGCCTACGACCGCGGCGAGCTGGACCTCCAGGCGAAGATCAAGATCCGGCTCCGGGGCGTCACCCCGCCGCGCGACTTCCAGGCGCCCGAGGGATGGGCCGAGGGCGGCCCGTTCCGCATCGACACCACGCTGGGGCGGTGCATCCTCAACGAGGCCCTGCCCGCCGACTTCCCCTTCGTGAACTATGAGGTGGGCAAGAAGCAGCTCTCGGCGATCGTCAACGAGCTGGCGGAGACCTACCCGAAGGTGGACGTGGCGACGGCGCTCGACGCGCTGAAGGACGCCGGCTTCCGGTGGGCCACCAGGGCCGGTGTCACGATCGCGATCGAGGACGTGGTCGCGCCGCCGAACAAGGCGCAGATCCTGGAGTCCTACGAGAAGCGGGCCGACAAGGTGCAGCGCGAGTACGAGCGCGGCCTGATCACCGACGAGGAGCGGCGCCAGGAGCTGATCGAGATCTGGACGCACGCGACCGCGGACGTGGCCAAGGACATGGAGGCGGCCTTCCCCGAGACCAACTCGGTCTGGATGATGGTCAACTCCGGCGCACGAGGCAACCCGATGCAGGTGCGGCAGATCGCCGGCATGCGAGGGCTGGTCTCCAACCCCAAGGGCGAGACGATCCCGCGGCCGATCAAGGCCAGCTTCCGCGAGGGGCTGTCCGTGCTGGAGTACTTCATCTCCACCCACGGCGCCCGCAAGGGCCTGGCGGACACCGCGCTGCGCACCGCCGACTCCGGGTACCTCACCCGGCGGCTGGTGGACGTGGCGCAGGACGTGATCGTCCGCCAGGAGGACTGCGGCACCGACCGGGCGCTCGTGATGAAGATCGCCGAGCGGGGCGCCGACGGCACCCTGCGCAAGCTGGCCAACATCGAGAACACCGGCACCGGCCGGACCCTCGCCGAGGACGTCGAGGCCGACGGCACGGTGCTGGCCGAGACCGGCTCCGACACCACCGAGGTGATGATCGACCAGTTCGTCGCGGCCGGGGTGGACTCCCTGCGCACGCACAGCGTGCTGGTCTGCGAGTCCAAGGTGGGCGTCTGCGCCAAGTGCTACGGGCGCTCGCTGGCCACCGGCAAGCGGGTCGACGTCGGCGAGGCGGTGGGCATCGTCGCGGCGCAGTCGATCGGCGAGCCGGGCACCCAGCTGACCATGCGGACGTTCCACACCGGTGGTGTGGCGGGCCAGGACATCACCCACGGCCTGCCCCGGATCCAGGAGCTGTTCGAGGCGCGCATCCCCAAGGGCATGGCCCCGATCAGCGAGGTCGAGGGCACCGTCAAGATCGAGGAAACCGAGAAGGCCCGCAAGATCATCGTCGTCCCCGACGACGGGGCCGAGGAGGTCGCCGTCCCGGTGCCGATGCGGTCCCGGCTGCTGGTCGCCGACGGTGACCACGTGACGGTGGGCCAGCAGCTCATCCAGGGCGCGGTCAACCCGCACGAGGTGCTCCGGATCCTCGGCTCCCGCGAGGTGCAGATGCACCTGGTGCACGAGGTCCAGGAGGTGTACCGGTCGCAGGGCGTGTCCATCCACGACAAGCACATCGAGATCATCATCCGCCAGATGCTCAAGCGGGTGAACGTGCTGGAGTCGGGTGACACCGAGCTGCTCCCCGGCGAGCTGGTGGAGCGGCCGCGGTTCGAGGAGATGAACAGGGGCGTGGTCGAGGAGCGCGGCACGCCCGCGTCCGGCCGGCCGGTGCTGATGGGCATCACCAAGGCCTCCCTCGCCACCGAGTCCTGGCTGTCCGCGGCCTCGTTCCAGGAGACGACCAGGGTGCTCACCGACGCGGCCATCCACGCCAAGTCCGACCCGCTGCTCGGCCTGAAGGAGAACGTCATCATCGGCAAGCTGATCCCGGCCGGCACCGGAATGCTCCGGTACCGCAGCGTCCGGGTGGAGCCGACCGAGGATGCCCGGTCCTCCGTCTATCCGGCCGCGGCCGCCTACGAGGAGGTCCCGGACTACGCGTTCGGGCAGCCCGCCGGCGGCGAGGCGATCCGCCTCGAGGACTACGACTTCGGCTCCTACAACCAGTAACCAGCCAACAAGTAACCGCCTCCCGCGGTGCGCCGTGCGCCCGGGGCCACCAGGCCCCGGGCGCACGGCCATCTGGAATAGGCCCGCCAGCCAGCGTGTTCCATCTGTGTCCCCCATTCGACCGTTCGCTTTGCGAGTACCGCAACCGTTGGGTATTCTTACTCCTCGTGCCCGGTACGCGGGCGCACGCGTGTTAGCGAACGGCGGCCCCCCGGCTGCAAGGCCAAGGGCAAGCAAGCAGCACGCGCGAAGGCTTATCCCTTTCTGATCATCCGGCCTTGGCTGGGGCCGGTCTGCCGTGGCGAGCGCGACACGCCCGACCACGGGGGTCGGAGAGGCCTAGAAACCAGCAGGTCAAGGGCATAGCGATGCCCTGAAAATAGCGGGCTGTGCGCAGCGTGCGGCCCGCGCAGTCCGCGCCGCACGGCGCGGGCCCGATCAGGAATGTCGCGCCGCCCGGCGCGAGGAGAAGGAAGACGGAGACGCGGTGCCCACTATCCAGCAGCTGGTCCGCAAGGGCCGCCAGGACAAGGTAACCAAGACCACCACGCCGGCGCTCAAGGGCAGCCCCCAGCGCCGGGGGGTTTGCACGCGCGTCTACACGACCACGCCCAAGAAGCCGAACTCCGCGCTGCGCAAGGTGGCGCGCGTCCGGCTCACCACCGGGATCGACGTCACCGCCTACATTCCCGGCGTCGGGCACAACCTGCAGGAGCACTCGATCGTGCTGGTGCGCGGCGGCCGGGTGCGCGACCTGCCGGGCGTCCGCTACAAGGTCATCCGCGGCTCCCTGGACACCCAGGGCGTGCGCAACCGCAAGCAGGCGCGCAGCCGCTACGGCGCGAAGAAGGAGAAGAGCTGACATGCCGCGCAAGGGCCCCGCGACCAGAAGGCAGCTCGTCACCGACCCGGTGTACGGCTCCCCGCTGGTGACCGCACTGGTCAACAAGGTGCTCCGGGCCGGGAAGCGTTCCCTGGCCGAGCGGATCGTGTACGGGGCGCTGGAGGGCTGCAAGGACAAGACCGGGAACGACCCGGTGGTCACCCTCAAGCGCGCGCTCGACAACGTCAAGCCGACGCTGGAGGTCCGCAGCCGCCGGGTCGGCGGCGCGACCTACCAGGTGCCGGTCGAGGTCCGGGCCTCCCGCAGCACCACGCTGGCGCTGCGCTGGATCGTGTCCTACTCCCGGCAGCGCCGCGAGAAGACCATGACCGAGCGGCTCATGAACGAGCTGCTCGACGCGAGCAACGGCCTCGGGGCGAGCGTGAAGCGCCGCGAGGACACCCACAAGATGGCCGAATCCAACAAGGCCTTCGCCCACTACCGCTGGTGAGAAGGCCGGGCGCCGCAGACAGGCGGCACCACCGCTGCTATACGACATAGCGGCGAACCGACGAGACAACGAGGAAAAGAAGCACGTGGCCACCCAGACCGCCGTGGAACTCGCCAAGGTCCGCAACATCGGGATCATGGCGCATATCGACGCGGGCAAGACGACCACCACCGAGCGGATCCTGTTCTACACCGGCATCAACTACAAGATCGGTGAGGTCCATGAGGGCGCCGCCACCATGGACTGGATGGACCAGGAGCAGGAGCGCGGCATCACCATCACCTCGGCCGCGACTACCACGAACTGGCGCGATCACACGATCAACATCATCGACACCCCCGGCCACGTGGACTTCACCGTGGAGGTGGAGCGGTCGCTGCGGGTGCTGGACGGCGCCGTGGCCGTGTTCGACGGCGTGGCGGGCGTGGAGCCGCAGTCAGAGACCGTCTGGCGCCAGGCCGACCGGTACGGCGTGCCGCGGATCTGCTTCGTCAACAAGATGGACCGGGTGGGCGCGGAGTTCCACCGCTGCGTGGACATGATCTCCGACCGGCTCCGCGCCACGCCGCTGGTCATCCAGCTTCCGTGGGGGGTCGAGTCCGACTTCCGCGGCGTCATCGACCTGGTCCGGATGCGCGCCATGCTGTGGCAGACCGAGGGCAAGGGCGACAGGTACGACATAGTGGCCATCCCGCACGACCACGCCGAGGCGGCGCGCGAGTGGCGGGACCGGATGATCGAGACCATCTCCGAGAACGACGAGGAGATGATGGAGCTGTACCTGGAGGGCACCGAGCCCGGCGAGGAGCAGCTCGTGGCTGCGATCCGGCGGGCCACCATCGCCAGCGGGGTCACCCCGGTGCTGTGCGGCAGCGCGTTCAAGAACAAGGGCGTGCAGCCGATGCTCGACGCGATCGTGGACTACCTGCCGAGCCCGGTGGACATCCCCGCGGTGGCCGGCCACAAGGTCGGTGACGAGCACGCGGTGATCGAGCGGCACCCCGACCCGGCCGAGCCGTTCGCGGCGCTCGCCTTCAAGATCATGTCCGACCAGCACCTGGGCAAGCTGACCTACATCCGCATCTACTCCGGCACCCTGGAGACCGGCACCGCCGTGCTGAACTCCACCAAGGACCGCAAGGAGCGGATCGGCAAGATCTACCAGATGCACGCGAACAAGCGTGAGGAGCGGCCGTCCGCGGTCGCCGGGCAGATCGTGGCCGTGATGGGGCTGAAGAACACCTCCACCGGCGATACCCTGTGCGCCCAGTCCGCCCCGGTCATCCTGGAGTCGATGACGTTCCCCGCGCCGGTCATCAACGTCGCGATCGAGCCGAAGACCAAGGCCGACCAGGACAAGCTGGGCACCGCGATCCAGCGGCTCGCCGAGGAGGACCCGACCTTCCAGGTCCGCACCGACGAGGAGACCGGCCAGACCATCATCTCCGGCATGGGCGAACTGCACCTCGAGGTGCTCGTCGAGCGGATGAAGCGCGAGTTCCGGGTGGCGGCCAACATCGGCCGCCCGCAGGTCGCCTACCGGGAGACGGTCCGGCGCAAGGCGGAGAAGGTCCAGTACACCCACCGCAAGCAGACCGGCGGGGCCGGCCAGTACGCCAAGGTCATGATCAACCTGGAGCCGACCGGCGGCGACGGCGGTGGCTACGAGTTCGAGAACAAGATCACCGGTGGCCGGATCCCGCGGGAGTACATCCCGTCGGTGGACGCCGGCTGCCAGGAGGCGGCGGAGTTCGGTGTGCTGGCCGGCTACCCGATCGTGGACGTGAAGGTCACCCTCACCGACGGCGCCTACCACGAGGTGGACTCCTCCGAGCTCGCCTTCAAGATCGCCGGCTCGATGGCCTTCAAGAAGGCGTCGGCGCTCGCCGACCCCGTGCTCCTCGAGCCGGTGATGTCGGTCGAGGTCCGGACTCCCGACGACTACATGGGCGACGTCATCGGCGACCTGAACAGCCGCCGTGGCCAGATCCAGGCTATGGAGGAGCAGTCCGGGGTCCGGGTCGTCCGGGCACATGTGCCGCTGTCGGAGATGTTCGGCTACGTCGGCGACCTGCGCAGCAGGACGCAAGGCCGGGCGGATTACACCATGCAGTTCGACTCATATGCCGAGGTGCCGCCGAATATCGCCAAGGAGATCATCGCGAAGGCTCGAGGCGAGTAACACAACACACAACGTCAGGAGCAAGGCCCCCGGCAGGGAGCCTGGCCCCCCTCGACGGGGGGAGAACAACGAGGAGATTTCAGTGGCCAAGGCCAAGTTCGAGCGGACCAAGCCGCACGTGAACATCGGCACCATCGGGCACATCGACCACGGCAAGACCACTCTGACCGCGGCGATCACCAAGGTGCTGCACGACAAGTACCCCGACGTGAACCCCTTCACGCCCTTCGACCAGATCGACAACGCGAAGGAAGAGAAGGAGCGCGGGATCACCATCTCGATCTCGCACGTGGAGTACCAGACCGACAAGCGTCACTACGCTCACGTGGACTGCCCTGGTCACGCCGACTACATCAAGAACATGATCACCGGCGCGGCGCAGATGGACGGCGCGATCCTCGTGGTCGCCGCCACCGACGGCCCGATGCCGCAGACCCGTGAGCACGTGCTGCTCGCCCGCCAGGTCGGCGTGCCCTACATCGTGGTGGCCCTCAACAAGGCCGACATGGTGGACGACGAGGAGATCCTGGAGCTCGTCGAGCTCGAGGTCCGCGAGCTGCTGACCACCTACGAGTTCCCCGGCGACGACGTCCCGGTGATCCGGGTGTCCGCGCTCAAGGCGCTCGAGGGCGACGAGGCCTGGGGCGAGAAGGTGCTCGAGCTGCTCAACGCGTGCGACGAGTCCATCCCCGAGCCGACCCGCGAGACCGACAAGCCGTTCCTGATGCCGGTCGAGGACGTGTTCTCGATCACCGGCCGCGGCACCGTGGTGACCGGCCGGATCGAGCGCGGCAAGATCCACACCGGCGAGTCGGTGGAGATCATCGGCATCAAGGACAAGGCGCAGAACACCACGGTCACCGGCGTGGAGATGTTCCGCAAAATCCTCGACGACGGCCAGGCCGGCGACAACGTCGGGCTGCTGCTGCGCGGCATCAAGCGCGAGGAGGTGGAGCGCGGCCAGGTCGTCATCAAGCCGGGCACCAACACCCCGCACACCGAGTTCGAGGGCCAGGTCTACATCCTGTCCAAGGACGAGGGCGGACGGCACACGCCGTTCTTCAACAACTACCGGCCGCAGTTCTACTTCCGGACCACGGACGTGACCGGCGTGGTGCGCCTGCCTGAGGGCACCGAGATGGTCATGCCCGGTGACAACACCGAGATGAAGGTCGACCTGATCCAGCCCATCGCCATGGAGGAGGGCCTGCTGTTCGCGATCCGCGAGGGCGGCCGGACCGTGGGCTCGGGCCGGGTCACCAAGATCGTCAAGTGAAGCAGGGCCCGGAGCCGAAGGTAATCCCGGCGGCCGCGTAACGCGGCCGCCGGGGACCCGGCCCCGGGAGACGAGACAACAGCGGGCAGCACACGAAAGCGAAGGACAACGAGGCCACATGGCGGGACAGAAGATCCGCATCCGGCTCAAGGCTTATGACCACGAGGTCATCGACAGCTCGGCGCGGAAGATCGTGGACACGGTCACCCGTACCGGCGCACGGGTGGCCGGGCCAGTGCCGCTGCCCACGGAGAAGAACGTGTACTGCGTCATCAGGTCGCCGCACAAGTACAAGGACTCGCGCGAGCACTTCGAGATGCGCACGCACAAGCGCCTGATCGACATCATCGATCCCACGCCGAAAACGGTCGACTCGCTGATGCGGCTCGACCTGCCGGCCGGCGTCGACATCGAGATCAAGCTGTAGAGGGACGCGACCGACATGGCCAAGCAACTCAAGGGCGTGCTGGGCACCAAGCTCGGCATGACCCAGGTCTTCAACGACCAGGGGAAGGTCGTCCCCGTCACCGTGGTGGCGGCGGGCCCCTGTGTCGTGACCGCCGTGCGCACCGCGCCGCAGGACGGGTACGCGGCCGTCCAGCTCGGCTACGGGGAGATCGACCCCCGGCGGGTGACCAAGCCGGTGGCGGGTCACTTCGCCAAGGCCGGCGTCACCCCGCGCCGCTACCTGGTGGAGCTGCGCACCGACGACGCCGACCAGTACACCCTCGGCCAGGAGGTCACCGCCGAGACGTTCGGCGCGGGTGACCTGGTCGACGTGACCGGCCGGAGCAAGGGCAAGGGCACCGCGGGCGTGATGAAGCGGCATGGCTTCAAGGGCCTGGGCGCCTCCCACGGCACCCAGCGCAAGCACCGGTCGCCCGGCTCCATCGGCGGGTGCGCCACCCCGGGCCGGGTGTTCAAGGGCGTGAAGATGGCCGGCCGGATGGGCGGCGTCCGGACCACCGTGCCCCGGCTCACCGTGCACGCGGTGGACGCCGAGCGCGGACTGCTGCTGATCAAGGGCGCGGTCCCCGGCCCCAAGGGCAGCCTGGTCCTGGTCCGCAGCGCGGCCAAGCAGCTCGCGGAGAGGGAGGCCCGGTGACCACGGTTAGCGTTGTGACGCCGTCCGGCAAGGGCGGGGCGGATGTCGAGCTGCCCGGGGAGATCTTCGGCGCGAAGGTGAACATCCCGCTCATGCACCAGGTCGTGGTGGCGCAGGAGGCGGCGGCCCGGCAGGGCACGCACGCCACCAAGACCCGCGGCATGGTCCGCGGCGGCGGCAAGAAGCCCTACCGGCAGAAGGGCACCGGGCGGGCCAGGCAGGGCTCGCTGCGCGCGCCGCAGTACGCCGGCGGCGGCATCGTGCACGGGCCGGTGCCGCGTTCCTACGTCCAGCGCACGCCCAAGAAGATGAAGGCGGCCGCGCTGCGCGGCGCGCTGTCGGACCGGACCAGCCACGGCCGCCTCGCCGTGGTGAGCGCGTTCGTCGAGGGCGACGAGCCGAGCACCAAGGAAGCCCTGGCCGTGCTGCGCACCGCCGTGGGCGCCGGGGCGCGGCTGGAGCGGCCGGTGCTCGTGGTGGTGCCTGCCGACGACGAGCTGACCCGCAAGAGCCTGCGCAATGCTGTCCAGGTCCGGGTCCTGGACTCCGGCCAGCTCAACACCTACGACGTGCTGGCCAGCGACCATGTCGTGTTCACCCAGGCCGCGCTGGCCGAGTTCGTGGCTCGCACCGGCGGCGAGCTGGTGACGGTGGATAAGCCCGCCAAGCCGGCCAGGTCGGCCAAGCCCAAGGCCGCCGCCGAGGCTGCCGGGGATGGCGAGGAGCCCGCGGCCAAGCCGGCCAGGGCCGCCAGGCCCAAGGCTGCCGCCGAGGCTGCCGGGGATGGCGAGGAGCCCGCGGCCAAGCCGGCCAGGGCCGCCAAGCCCAAGGCCGCCGCCGAGGAGGGCGAGGAGCCTGCCGCCAAGCCGGCCAAGTCCACCGCAAGCCGGGCGCGCAAGCCCGCCACGGCCAAGGAGGAGCAGGAATGAGCAAGATCTCGGATCCGCGGGACGTCCTGCTCAGGCCGGTGATCTCGGAGAAGAGCTACCGGCTCGTGGACGACGGCAAGTACACCTTCCTGGTCGCCCCCGATGCCAACAAGACCCAGATCAGGCAGGCGGTCGAGCAGGTCTTCCACGTCAAGGTGACCGGCGTCAACACCCCAAGCGCGCCATCGTGAGCCTGGCGGCGGGCGAGCGGATCGACGTCTTCGGCGGGCCGGTCAGCTAGGCCGCGGAACATTGACAGGAGCTTGAGCAGATGGCCATCCGCAAGTACAAGCCGACGACCCCGGGCAGGCGGGGCGCGAGCGGCCCGGACTTCGCCGAGATCACCCGCGGCGAGCCTGAGAAGGCCCTCGTCCGCCCGCTGCACTCCCGGGGCGGGCGGAATGTGCACGGCCGGATCACCGCGCGGCATCAGGGCGGCGGCCACAAGCGGGCGTACCGGCTGATCGACTTCCGCCGTGCGGACAAGGACGGCGTGCCCGCCAAGGTGGCGCATGTGGAGTACGACCCGAACCGCACCTCGCGGATCGCGCTGCTGCACTACGCCGACGGCGAGAAGCGCTACATCCTGTGCCCGCAGGGCCTGCGGCCGGGAGACCGGGTGGAGAACGGCCCGAGCGCCGACATCCGCCCGGGGAACTGCCTGCCGCTGCGCAACATCCCCACCGGCACGATGGTGCACGCCATCGAGCTACGGCCCGGCGGCGGCGCCAAGATCGCCCGGTCGGCGGGGGCCAGCGTGCAGCTGCTCGCGAAGGAAGCCGGGTACGCCCAGCTCCGGATGCCCTCCGGTGAGATCCGCCGGGTGGACGCGAGCTGCCGTGCCACCGTCGGTGAGGTCGGCAACGCCGAGCAGGGCAACATCAAGCTCGGCAAGGCCGGCCGCAACCGGTGGAAGGGCAAGCGGCCCTCGGTGCGTGGCGTGGCCATGAACCCGGTCGACCACCCGCTGGGCGGCGGCGAGGGCAAGAGCTCCGGCGGGCGCCATCCGGTCAGCCCCTGGGGCAAGCCGGAGGGCCGGACCCGGCCCGAGCACAAGCCGAGCGACCGGCTGATCGTTCGCAGGCGCAGCAAGAAGAAGCGGTAGGAGCACCTCATAATGCCTCGTAGTCTGAAGAAGGGCCCCTTCGTGGACGACCACCTGAGTAAGAAGGTGGACGGCCAGAACGACAAGGGGACACGAAACGTCATCAAGACGTGGTCACGCCGCTCCATGATCGTCCCGGCGATGCTGGGCCACACGATCGCGGTGCACGACGGCCGCAAGCACGTCCCGGTGTTCATCACCGAGGCGATGGTCGGCCACAAGCTGGGGGAGTTCGCCCCCACGCGCACGTTCCGCAGCCATGTCAGGGATGACCGCCGGAGCCGGCGCTAGGCGCCTGCCCGGACAGAGACTGGAGAAGAAGCGATGGAGGCTAGGGCGATGGCGCGGTACGTCCGCGTGACGCCGCGCAAGGCCCGCCGGGTGGTGGACATGATCCGCGGCATGCCCGCCGAGGAGGCGCAGGCCGTGCTGTCGTTCGCGCCCCAGGCGGCGAGCGCGCCGGTGCGCAAGGTGCTGGTGAGCGCCGTCGCGAACGCGGGCCAGGCCGGCGGCCCCGACGCGGGCGGGCTCGTGGTGAGCCGCGCCTGGGTGGACGAGGGGCCGACGCTCAAGCGGTTCCGGCCGCGCGCCCAGGGCCGCGGCTACCGCATCCTCAAGCGGACCAGCCACATCACCGTCATCGTTTCCGACGAAGGAGGGACCCGCTAGTGGGGCAGAAAGTGAACCCGCACGGGTTCCGGCTGGGCATCACCACCGACTTCAAGAGCCGGTGGTATGCCGACAAGCTGTACAAGGAGTACGTCGCGGAGGACGTGGCGATCCGGCGGATGCTGCAGCGCGGCATGGAGCGCGCGGGCATCTCCAAGGTCGAGATCGAGCGGACCAGGGACCGGGTGCGGGTGGACATCCACACCGCGCGGCCGGGCATCGTCATCGGCCGCCGCGGCGCCGAGGCCGACCGGATCCGCAGCGACCTGGAGAAGCTCACCGCCAAGCAGATCCAGCTCAACATCCTCGAGGTCAAGAACCCCGAGGCCGACGCTCAGCTGGTCGCCCAGGGCGTGGCCGAGCAGCTGTCCAGCCGGGTGTCCTTCCGCCGGGCCATGCGCAAGGCCATGCAGACCGCCATGAAGGGCGGCGCCAAGGGCATCCGGGTGCAGTGCTCGGGCCGCCTCGGCGGCGCGGAGATGTCGCGGTCGGAGTTCTACCGCGAGGGCCGGGTGCCGCTGCACACGCTGCGCGCCGACATCGACTACGGCTTCTACGAGGCGCGCACCACGTTCGGCCGGATCGGCGTCAAGGTCTGGATCTACCGGGGCGACGCGCCGTCCACCCGGGCCGAGCGCGAGGCCCTCCAGGCAGCGCTCCGGGCGGGCGGCCAGCGCCGTGACCGTGACGGCGGCCGCCCCGACTCCGGGCGCCCGCCGCGCCGGGGCCGCCGCGGCGGCGAGGGCCCCGGTGCCGACGAAGCGGCCGCACGCGCCGCCGCCCCCGTCGAGGCCGCCCCCGTCCAGGCCGCGGCCGGCGCAGGCGAGGAGGGCTGAGGAATGCTCATCCCGCGCAGGACCGCGCACCGCAAGCAGCACCGGCCGGACCGGCACGGCAAGGCCACCGGCGGCACCACCGTGGCCTTCGGCGAGTTCGGCATCCAGGCGATGGAACACGCCTACGTGTCGAACCGGCAGATCGAGGCCGCCCGTATCGCGATGACCCGGCACATCCGCCGTGGCGGGAAGGTGTGGATCAACATCTACCCGGACCGCCCGCTGACCAAGAAGCCGGCCGAGACCCGGATGGGCTCGGGCAAGGGCTCGCCGGAGTGGTGGGTGGCGAACGTCAAGCCGGGGCGGGTCATGTTCGAGCTGTCCGGCGTGGCCGAGCCGGTGGCCAGGGAAGCACTTCGCCGGGCCATGCACAAGCTGCCGATGAAGTGCAGATTCGTGACGCGCGAGGCGGGGAGTGAGGGCTGATGGCTAAGGGCTTGACCGCCGTCGATCTGCGGAGCGCGACCGAGGAGGAGCTCGACAGCAGGCTCGCCGACGCGAAGCTCGAGCTGTTCAACCTCCGGTTCCAGGCCGCCACCGGCCAGCTGGAGAGCCACGGTCGGCTGCATGCCGTGCGCAAGGAGATCGCCCGCATCTACACGGTGAAGCGGGAGCGCGAACTCGGCATCGTGACCGTGGCGGAGGAGGCGGAGGAAGACAGTGAGTGACGAGAAGGCGGCCGCGCCCGCGCGCGGCTATCGCAAGGTCCGCGAGGGCTACGTCGTCAGCGACAAGATGGACAAGACGGTCGTGGTCGAGGTCGAGGACCGGGTGAAGCACCCCAAGTACGCCAAGGTCATCCGCCGCACCAGGAAGTACCAGGCACACGACGGTGACAACGCCTGTGGCGTCGGCGACCGCGTCCGGCTCATGGAGACCCGGCCGATATCGGCGACCAAGCGCTGGCGCGTCACCGAGATCCTGGAGAAGGCCAAGTAACAGCCCGGGGGACGCCCCGGGACCACCACCCCGCCAGGCCGCACATGGGCCGGCGTCGCAGAAGCAGGAGTTGACGTGATCCAGCAGGAGTCGCGGCTCAAGGTCGCCGACAACACCGGAGCCAAGGAGATCTTGTGCATCCGGGTGCTTGGCGGTTCCAGCCGGCGATACGCGGGCATCGGCGATGTCATCGTGGCGACGGTGAAGGACGCCCTCCCCGGGGCGGCGGTCCGCAAGGGCGACGTGGTCAAGGCGGTGGTGGTCCGCACCCGCAAGGAACGCCGCAGGGGCGACGGCTCCTATATCCGTTTCGATGAGAACGCGGCCGTCCTGATCAGGGACGGCGGCGACCCCCGTGGTACCCGCATCTTCGGCCCGGTGGGCCGCGAACTGCGCGAGAAGCGGTTCATGCGGATCATCTCGCTCGCGCCGGAGGTGCTCTAGATGGCGAAGAAGGCAAAGGCGGCCCCGAAGGGCAAGGCGCCTGCGATGAAGATCAAGAAGGGCGATGACGTCGTGGTGATCGCCGGCCGCGATCGCGGCCGTGAGGGCAAGGTCATCCTCGCCTACCCGGACCAGCAGCGGGTGCTCGTCCACGGCGTGAACGTCATCCGCAAGAACAAGAAGGTCAACTTCCAGGGCGCCCGGGGAGCCAAGGAAGGCGGCATCGTCACCCAGGAGGCGCCGATCCACGTGAGCAACGTGGCGCTGATCGACCCGGAGACCAAGAAGCCCGCCCGCGCGGGCTACCGGATCGACGACGACGCCAAGAAGGTCCGGGTCACCCGCCCGGGCGGTAAGGAAATCTGATGACAGCGACGACAACCGAGCAGGCCGCGCCGGAGCGGGGGCGGGGCGGGCGCGAAGCGCGGGGGGGGGAAAAGCAGAGCGCGGGGGCGGGAACCGCAGAGCGCGTGCCGCCCCGGCTGAAGGAGCGCTACCACGCCGAGATCGCGCCCGCGCTGCGCGAGGAGTTCGGCTACGCCAACGTGATGCAGATTCCCGCCCTGGTGAAGATCTCGGTCAACATGGGCGTGGGGGAGGCCGCACGGGACGCCAAGCTCATCGAGGGCGCGGTGAAGGACCTGGGCATCATCACCGGGCAGAAGCCCGCCATCGCCCGTGCGACCAAGTCCATCGCCCAGTTCAAGCTCCGCGAGGGGATGCCGATCGGCGCGCACGTCACGTTGCGCGGCGACCGGATGTGGGAGTTCCTCGACCGGCTGCTGACCCTCGCGCTGCCCCGGATCCGTGACTTCCGCGGGCTGTCCGACCGGCAGTTCGACGGCCGGGGCAACTACACCTTCGGCCTCACCGAGCAACTGATGTTTCACGAGATCAACCCGGACCAGGTGGACCGCCAGCGCGGCATGGACGTGACCCTGGTCACGACCGCCACCAACAACGACGAGGGCCGCGCGCTGCTGCGGCTGCTCGGTTTCCCGTTCAAGGAGAGCTGACCCAGTGGCGAAGAAGGCACTGATCGCCAAGGCGAAGCGGACCCCGAAGTTCGGGGTGCGCTCCTACACCAGGTGCGCGCGCTGCGGGCGCCCGCGCGCGGTGTACCGGAGGTTCGGGCTGTGCCGGATCTGCTTCCGGACCATGGCCCACCGCGGCGAACTACCTGGCATCACCAAGTCCAGCTGGTAGCCGTCCCGGCACCAGCCGCAACCTGGGCGCACGCCGGCCGTGCGCCCGCCGACCGACCTGGGCGCCGCCGGCGCCCACCGACCACGCCGTAGGTCCCGCGGGGAAACCGCGGCGAGGAGGGCCATCAGGCCATGACGATGACGGACCCGATCGCAGACATGCTGACCCGTCTGCGGAACGCGAATGCGGCTTACCAGGACTCGGTGAGCATGCCGTATTCGAAGATCAAGGCTCACCTCGCGGAGATCCTCCAGCGGGAGGGCTACATCGGCGGCTTCGAAGTCCAGGACGCCGAGGTCGGCAAGAACCTGGTGGTCGCGCTCAAGTACGGGCCGTCCCGGGAGCGCTCGATCGCCGGGCTCAAGCGGGTGTCCAAGCCGGGCCTGCGGGTGTACGCGAAGAAGGACAACCTGCCGCGGGTGCTCGGCGGACTGGGCATCGCGATCATCTCCACCTCGGGTGGGCTGATGACCGACAAGCAGGCGGTCAGGCGCGGCGTGGGCGGGGAAGTCCTCGCCTTCGTGTGGTGAGGAGACCCTAGATGTCACGAATCGGACGGCTCCCGGTGGTGGTACCGGCGGGCGTCGATGTCACGATCAACGGGCGCGAGGTGTCCGTACGCGGGCCCAAGGGCGAGCTCTCGCTGCAGGTCGCCGAGCCCATCGAGGTCACCCACTCCGACGGCGTCATCACCGTGACCAGGCCAAGCGACGAGGGCAAGGTCCGGGCGCTGCACGGCCTGTCGCGGACCCTGGTCGCCAACATGGTGACCGGCGTGACCGAGGGGTACCGCAAGACGCTGGAGATCGTCGGCGTCGGGTACCGGGTGCAGGCCAAGGGCAGCGGGGTGGAGTTCTCGCTCGGCTACAGCCACCCGGTGCCGGTCAACCCGCCGGACGGGATCACCCTGCGGGTGGAGACCCCCACCAGGCTCGTCGTGGAGGGGATCAACAAGCAGCAGGTCGGCGAGGTCGCCGCGAACATCCGCAAGCTCCGCAAGCCCGACCCGTACAAGGGCAAGGGCGTGCGTTACGCCGGCGAGCAGATCCGCCGCAAGGTCGGGAAGGCTGGGAAGTAGGACATGGCTGTCACCACCAAGAGCAGGGGGCGCGGGAAGGCCGCCGCCCGCGCGTCTTCGCGGAAGCGGCGGCACGTGCGCGTGCGGAAGAAGGTCACCGGCAGCGCCGCCCGGCCGCGGCTGGCCGTGCACAGGTCCGCCCGGCACATCTTCGCCCAGCTCATCGACGACGGTGCGGGCCGCACGGTCGCGGCGGCATCTACGCTGGACTCCAGCATCAAGGATGCGGCGGGGGACAAGAAGGCACGGGCGCACCAGGTCGGTCAGTTGCTGGCCAGCCGCGCCAACGAGGCGGGCATCACCACGGCCGTCTTCGACCGGGGTGGCTACGCCTACCACGGCCGGGTGGCCGCGCTCGCCGACGGTGCCCGCGAAGGCGGGCTGTCCCTGTGACGGGTAACCAGGCTTTCCCGATGATTTGCAGCACTGGAAGGACAAAATAATGGCAGCACCCCGGCGCGGAGGCGGCGGCGGCGAGCGGCGGGAACGCCGTGACGACCGTCGTGGCGGGGCGGACAAGGGCACCGCATACCTCGAGCGGGTCGTGACCATCAACCGCGTGGCCAAGGTAGTCCAGGGTGGCCGCCGGTTCAGCTTCACCGCCCTGGTGGTGGTCGGCGACGGCAACGGCATGGTCGGTGTCGGGTACGGGAAGGCCAAGGAGGTGCCCGCGGCCATCGCCAAGGGCGTCGAAGCGGCCAAGAAGCACTTCTTCCGCGTCCCGCGGATCGGCGGCACGATCCCGCACACCGTGACGGGCGAGGCCGCGGCCGGCGTGGTGCTGCTGAAGCCCGCCAGCCCCGGTACCGGCGTCATCGCCGGCGGGCCGGTGCGGGCCGTGCTGGAGTGCGCGGGCGTGCACGACGTGCTGTCGCGCTCCCTTGGCTCCTCCAACGCCATCAACGTGGTGCACGCGACCGTCGCGGCGCTCAAGGGGCTGAGCCGCCCCGAGGAGATCGCCGCCCGGCGCGGGCTGCCGATCGAGGACGTGGCGCCCGCGGCCATGCTGCGTGCCCGCGCCGCCGCCGCCGCCGCTGCCGCGACCGGCACGAGCTGAGCGGAGCAGGCAGATGGCGCAGCTGAAGGTAACCCAGACCAAGTCGAAGATCGGCGGCACCAGGCAGCAGCGGGACTCGCTGCGGTCGCTGGGCCTCAAGCGGATCGGTGACGTGGTCGTCAAGGACGACAAGCCCGAATTCCGTGGCATGATTCGCGCGGTGCGCCATCTGGTCACCGTCGAGGAGGTGGACTGACCATGGCAGGCGAGGGACAGCCGGCGGCCGGTAAGCCCGGCCTGCGGCTGCATCACCTGCGCCCGGCGCCGGGCGCGCGCAAGGCGCGCACCCGGGTGGGCCGGGGTGAGGCATCCAAGGGCAAGACGGCCGGCCGGGGCACCAAGGGCACCAAGGCCCGCTCCCAGGTGCCGGCCAGCTTCGAGGGCGGCCAGATGCCGCTGCACCGGCGGGTGCCGCAGCTCCCCGGATTCTCCAACCTGCGGTTCAAGACCACCTATCAGGTCGTGAACACCGGCAGGCTGGCCGCGCTGTACCCAGAGGGCGGCGACGTCACCCCGGAAAGCCTGGCCGCCAAGGGCGCGGTGCGCTCCGGTGAGCTGGTCAAGATCCTCGGTACCGGCGAGGTGACCGTCCCGCTCCAGGTGACCGCGCACGCGTTTTCCGCCTCCGCCCGGGAGAAGATCACCGCGGCGGGGGGAACCGTTACCACGCTGTGACCCCTCCCGCGATGAACGGGCCGTCGCGCCAGCTCAGGCCGCATCCCCGGGTAGCATCCCCTGACTCCCGGGGAAGCTCGCGCGGGTTCCGGCACCCTGCACGGGCTGTTACAGTGCAGCGAGCGCGGGACATCGCGGCGGCTGGGCGCGGCGCCACCAGCCGGGTGGCTGCCCCGCGCGACACTGGCACCTTCTAAACCTAGGACGGCGCATGCTCACCGGGTTCCTCCGGGCGTTCCGGACGCCAGACTTGCGCCGGAAGCTGCTCTTCACGGTTTTCATCATCGGCATCTTCCGGCTGGGCGCATCCCTGCCCACGCCGGGGATCTCCGAGAAGAACGTCAACTTCTGCACCGGCCTCGCCACCCAGGCCGGCGGCAGCGTCTACCAGCTGGTCAACCTGTTCAGCGGCGGTGCGCTGCTCAAGCTGTCGGTGTTCGCGCTCGGCATCATGCCCTACATCACCGCGAGCATCATCCTGCAGCTGCTCGCCGTGGTCATCCCGCGGCTGGAGACGCTGCGCCAGGAGGGCCAGTCCGGGCAGGCCAAGATCACCCAGTACACCCGGTACCTGACCGTGGGCCTGGCCATCCTGCAGTCCACCGGCATCGTGGCGCTGGCCAGGTCGGGCAAGCTGTTCCAGGGCGTCAACTGCACCAGGCCGCTGGTCCCCGACCACTCCATCTTCACGGTCACCACCATGGTGATCTGCATGACCGCCGGCACCGCGGTCATCATGTGGCTGGGCGAGCTGATCACCGACCGCGGCGTCGGCAACGGCATGTCGCTGCTGATCTTCACCACGGTCATCGCGGTGATCCCCGGCGAGCTGCTCAACATCTACAAGTCCCGGCACGCGTTCGTGTTCGCCGTGGTGCTGGCCGTGGGCATCGCGATCGTCGGCTTCGTGGTCTTCATGGAGCAGGCGCAGCGCCGGATCCCGGTGCAGTACGCCAAGCGGATGGTCGGCCGCCGGATGTACGGCGGATCCTCGACCTACATCCCGCTGAAGGTGAACCAGGCGGGCGTCATCCCGGTCATCTTCGCCTCGTCCCTGCTCTATATCCCGCAGCTGGCGGCGTCCCTGTTCGGGAACCAGAACAGCCCGCACGGCTGGTACGCCTTTGTGCAGACCTACCTGGTGCGCGGCGACTCGCCGATCTACATGGCGAGCTTCTTCCTGATGATCGTGTTCTTCACGTACTTCTATGTGGCGATCACGTTCAACCCGACCGAGGTCGCCGACAACATGAAGAAGTACGGCGGGTTCATTCCAGGCATCCGCCCGGGCCGGCCCACGGCCGAGTACCTCAACTATGTGCTCACCCGGCTGACCGCCCCGGGCTCGCTGTACCTGGGTGTCATCGCGCTGATTCCGATGATCGCGCTCGCGCTCGTCGGCGCGACTCAGAACTTCCCGTTCGGCGGGACAAGCATCCTGATCGCGGTGGGGGTGGGCCTAGATACGGTGAAGCAGATCGAGAGCCAGCTTCAGCAGCGCAATTACGAGGGCTTCCTTCGGTAGTGCGTGTCGTCCTCGTGGGCCCCCCGGGTGCGGGCAAGGGGACACAGGCCCAAGCCCTCGCGTCGCACCTGTCCGTCCCGAAGATCTCGACAGGTGACATTTTCCGGGACAACGTCAGCCACGGAACCGCGCTCGGCCGCCGGGCCCAGGCCTACATGGAGCGCGGTGACCTGGTCCCGGACGAGGTCACCATCGCGATGGTGACCGACCGGCTGACCGACGAGGACACCCAGGCGGGCTTCCTGCTCGACGGCTTCCCGCGGAACGTGCCGCAGGCCGAGACGCTCAAGAAGATGCTGATCTCCTGGGACACCAAGCTGGACGTGGTGCTGGAACTGGTGGTCGACGACGACGAGGTGGTGCGGCGGCTGTCCGGGCGGCGCACCTGCCGGCGCTGCGGCCGGATCTGGCACTTGAGCTTCGACCCCCCGGTGGTGGCCGGGATCTGCGACGACTGCGGCGGCGAGCTGTTCCAGCGGGACGACGACCGCGAGGAGACGATCAGGCACCGGCTGGAGGTGTACCAGGAGCAGACCGCCCCGCTGGTCTCGTTCTACGCCGACGAGGGCACCCTGCTCGGCCTGGACGCCACCGGGCCGGTGGACGAGATCACCGAGCGTGCGCTCAGCGCGCTGCGCAGGTTCATGCGCTGACGTCCTTTCGTGCCCGCCCCGCACGGCTGCCCGGCGCGCCGGCGGCGGGTACCGTGAGAGGGGATCCGGAGGCACCATGCGGACTAAGCGCGCGCCGGGCGTGCAGATCAAGACACCAGCACAGCTGGCGTTCATGCATGCGGCGGGGCAGGTGGTCGCGGCCGCCCTGCGGGCCGCCGCGGACGCCGTCGCGCCCGGTGTCAGCACCGCCGACCTCGACGCCATCGCCGCGGCCCGGATCGGCGCCGCCGGGGCCATCCCCTCCTTCCCCGGCTACCACGGCTTCCCCGCGACGATCTGCGCCAGTATCAATGACGAGATCGTGCACGGCATCCCGAGCGCGTCCCGGGTGCTCAGGGACGGTGACGTGGTGTCCATCGACTGCGGCGCCAGCGTCGCGGGGTGGCACGCCGACGCGGCCCTGACGGTGCCGGTGGGGGCCGTGCCGGCGGAGCTTGCCAAGCTGATCGGCGACTGCGAGCGAGCATGCTGGCAGGGCCTGGCCGCCGCCCGGGCCGGTGCGCGGCTGTCCGACATCTCCTGCGCGGTGGAGCGCAGCGTGCGGGCGGCGGGCGAGTACGGCATCGTCGAGGACTACGTGGGCCACGGTATCGGCAGCGAGATGCACATGGATCCGCCGGTGCCCAACCACGGCCGGCCCGGGCGGGGCCCGGTGCTGGCCGAGGGCATGGCCCTGGCCATCGAGCCGCTGCTGGTGCTGGGCAGCCCGGACACCCGGCTGCTCGACGACGGCTGGACCGTGGTGAGCGTGGGCGGCGGCTGGTCCGCCCATTTCGAGCACACGGTCGCCATCACCGCCGAAGGCCCCTGGGTGCTGACGGCGTCCACCGGGCCCCCGGCCGGTGCCCTGGCCGGGTCCCCGGCCGGTGTGCTGGCCGGCGGCCAGGTCATCGTGGCACCCGCCAGGCAACCGCACCCGGCCGGCTGAGGAGGTAGGACTGGATGGCCAGCGATCCCCGGATCCGTGCCTCTGACTCGGATCGCGACAGGACCGCCGCGCTGCTCCGCGAGCACCACGCGGCCGGGCGGCTGACCGCCGATGAGTTCAACGAGCGCCTCGACAAGGCCTACGCCGCCAAGACCCTGGGCGACCTGGACCAGCTATTGGCCGACCTCCCCGGCATCGACCTCTACCAGTTGCCGGACCGCTCGGTGGAACGGCGCGGCCCGACGAGCTTCGGCCTGCCCTGGCTGCTCGCGCCGCGCGTCACCGGCCGCATCTCGCCCGCCTGGCGGGCGGCCTGGGGCTCCTGGGCCACGGTCAGCCTCGTCGCCTTCCTCGCCTGGCTGCTCAGCGGCCATCCGGGCAGCCTGTGGTTCCTGTGGGTGTCCGGGGTGTACGGCATCGTCCTGTGCGGGCGGTGGGTGTCCGGCGGCTCACCGCACCGGGACCGCGACCGCCGCCGGGACCGTCGCCGGCACCGGTAGCCTGGATGGAATATCGGGGGCTGTGCTCGCGTTCGCATTGTCGGTTGATGTCGCGTAGACTCTCCTGCGGCCCGTGAGTTTCTCCTGCCCGGTTTTGCCGAAGGCGCGGAGGCAGCCGTGGGGCGGGCCCCCGTATCCGGTGAGCATCTGAGTATGTGCCCGGTTGCGGGAAAGCCCGAAACCGAGCTACTGCGGCGCGGCACGGACAAAGAAAACATGGCCCTGGTGGCCGGCCAGGCAGGCCGGGTACCACGGCCGGGAAGTGAAGTGCGGAGGACATGCCCAAAAAGGATGGCGCCATCGAGATCGAGGGCAGGATCGTCGAGTCACTACCGAATGCCTTCTTCCGGGTGGAGCTGGACAACGGGCACAAGGTCCTGGCTCACATCAGCGGGAA
>WNGH01000978.1_pt1 | contig 25980 bp, 26 predicted proteins | sample 5400631 | NCBI WGS metagenome assembly WNGH01 (sample SAMN13153373, study PRJNA577476) | soil metagenome | isolation source: 115 cm soil or saprolite under Garry oak tree replicate 1 | place: USA:California | collected 2016-06-15
GCTTTAACGGGTTTGTTTGGAGGGCGCAACAGCCGGAAGGCAGTTACGCCGCCAGATTGAATCGAGAAGGTTAGAAACTTTACGGCTCAGTTAGAGGGCGCAACAGGCTAATCACCGGTTGCGCCCTCAATTTTTTTGGGCCTCGCCTTTCTGGTGCTTGCTCCCGGCATCTCTGCATTCCACCTCCTGCGCATTGCCGAGGGTTGCGGACGCCGAAGGTCTGAACCCTGCGCGAATTGGCTCCGCTAAGTCAGCGGCGAGTTCCTTTGCCGATAGTTGTGGTCCGAGGACCTGACCAAAGGCCTCGCCCATCGTCATATAACGGGAGGAAGAGGGAACTTTTGCGGGACGATTGCGTATTGATTGATAGCAACGAGGCCAGAAGAGCGGGGGGTCGGGTATGTCCAGTAATGGCAATAGTTTAGGAAACGGGAAGAACGGCAAGAAGCGGCGCCGCATCCTCTGGGGCGCGACTGCCGTGGTGGTGCTGGCGGGCGGCGGTTATGGTGTGAAGGCGGCGCTCAGCCCGAGCCGGACCATTGACCCTTCCAAGATTGCATCCGTGGAGCGCGGTGACTTGGCGCGCGTCGTCGTAGCCACAGGCAAGATTCAGCCGCTCTCCAAAGTGGAAATCAAGTCCAAGGCCAGCGGCATCGTGAAAAAGCTTTACGTGGATTACGGCGAACGCGTGAAGCAGGGCCGGTTGCTGGCGGAGCTCGATAAGGTGCAGCTCGAAGCCGCGGAACGCGCCTACCGTGCAAATCTGCAGGCTGCCGAAGCGGCGCTGGATTCTTCCAAGGCTACGCTGGAGCGCAACAAGGTCGATGCGGAAGGCCCGGATGTGCCGTTCCTGAAGCTCAACATGGAGCGCGCCGAGCAAATGTACAAAGACGGCGTGATGTCCAAGAGCCTGGTCGAGGATGCAGAGAAGAATTATCAGCTCGCGCTAAACAAGCAAGTGAGCGCGCAGCGCAACCTGGCCGTCTCCAAGGCGGAAATTGCCAAATGCGAAGCGCAGGTAGCGCAGGCCAGGGCTTCGCTGGAAAACGCACAGGAAGATCTTCGCAACTCCACGATCGTCAGCCCGATTGAAGGATTGGTGCTTTCTCGCGACGTGAACGTCGGTGATGCAGTCAGCTCCATCCTGGTACTGGGCTCGCAGGCGACTTTGATCATGACGCTGGGTGATGTCAGCGAAGTTTACGTGCAGGGCAAGGTCGATGAAGCAGACATCGGCAAAGTATTTCTCAGCCAGCCCGCGCGCATTGTTGTGGAATCGTTCAAGGACAAGAAATTCACCGGCAAGGTCACCAAGATTTCTCCGCTCGGCAAGGAAAAGGACAACGTCACGACCTTCGAAGTGCGCGTCTCGATTTCCAATCCCGGCGGCGAGCTCAAGGCCAACATGAGCGCGAATGCCGAAATCCTCCTCGAGGAAAAGAAAAACGTCCTGATGATTCCGGAAGCCGCGCTGATTTACGACAAAGAGAGAAAGGCTTCTGTCGAGATTCCCGATGCCAAGGCCGACAACGGCAAGAAGAAACTCAGCGTGAAGCTGGGCATTTCGAACGGCGTGAAGACGGAAATCCTCGACGGCCTCAACGAGAAACAACAAGTCGTCTTGCAATAGTTGATGGTAGTGGCGGAGCGCCATGTCATTCCAGGATTTGCTGCGAGACACGCTGGCAACGCTGTGGGCGCACAAGCGCCGGACGATGCTGACGATGTTCGGCATCGCGTGGGGCATCATCTCGATCACCGTGATGGTCGCGGCGGGCGAGGGGCTTGGCAAGGGCATTCAGAATAACCAGGAAACGTTTGGCAAAGACGTGATGATCGTTTTTGCCGGACGCACTAGTATGCAGGCGGGCGGGACGCGCTCCGGCCAGCTCATCCGTTGGAGTGAGGAAGACTACGTGCAGGTAGCGAAGGAAGCGCCTGCCTGCAAATACGTCATGCCCGAGTTGGGCAACAACGTCCAAGTGCACAGTCTGTTCAATAGCGGAGACCTTAAGGTTGTTGGTGCGCTTCCGCCGTTTACTGAAATTCGCAGCATAACCGTTGCCCAGGGTCGCTTCTACAACGAAGAGGACAACGCCGAGGCTCGCAACGTGGCCTTCCTCGGCAGCGACGCGAAGAAGCAGCTTTTTGCCGAGCGCGAAGCGCTTGGCCAGACGATTTCACTGAACGGAAATCCCTACACGGTGATCGGCGTGATGAAGCCGAAGGAACAAAATTCCAGCTACGACGGCGCGGATGTGCGAAAGGTTTTCATTCCGTTCAACTCGATGCGGCGCGATTTTCCGAATAGGCCACCGGCTGTCGAGCACAGTGTGGACCGTTTATTGGTCGCGCCGTGGTCGCTGGAGACGCACGTTGATTGTGTGAAGCAGATTCGCCGCTCGCTCGGTCGTCTGCATAACTTTGATCCGCGCGACAAAGAGGCAGCGAGTATCTGGGACACGGTGAAAAACGCCGAAGCTAATCGCATGATTATCGTGGGCATGGAAGTTTTCATGGGCGCGGTCGGGGTGGCCACACTATTCCTTGGTGGCTTGGGCGTCATGAACGTGATGCTTGTGTCCGTGCGCGAGCGGACGCGCGAAATCGGCGTGCGCAAGGCGCTTGGTGCCACCCGCGAATCCATACTCAAGCAATTCTTTCTGGAGACCGTGATTGTCGTGGGTTTGAGCGGAGGTACGGGACTGCTGCTCTCCTACGGTTTTTGTGCCCTGGTCAATCTGCTTCCGATGCCGTTGTTTTTTGCGGGTTTGCTGACAAGCTGGAAGCTCGGCGCGCTATCCATTTTTCTGCTCGGCTTGATCGCCGTCCTCTCGGCCCTCTATCCTGCGAATCGCGCTGCTTCCGTCGATCCTATCGAAGCCCTCCGTTTCGAGGCGGGAGGCTAGATGCTAACTGAAATCTTCAAAGAAGCGTGGGCGGCGCTGGGGCGCAATCCCGTTCGAAGTTTGCTTACGATGACGGGGATTGCGTGGGGGATCGTGGCGGTAACGTTGCTTCTCAGCTATGGTTCTGGATTTCGCGGCGTGTTGATGTACACGTTCGAGGTCTTTGGCAAAGGCGCAGTCGTTTGCTGGCCAGGAACCACCAGCGAGCAAGCGGGCGGAGAGCGCGCCGGCAAAGCCGTGCGTTTCGAACAAGAGGATGCCGATTGGGTGAAAGCGCAGTCTCCGCTGGTCAAGCGCGTGACGCGCGAGACGGTGCGATGGAAGGGAATCACACACGAGGAGCGGCTCTCGGACACCGCCATTCGCGGCGTCTATCCCGAGTACGGCGAAATGCGCAACGAAATTCCGATGGAAGGCCGCTGGATCTCTTCCGAAGATATCGAGGAGCGCCGGCGCGTGGCTTTCCTCGGCGCCATCCTGCGCAGAAAACTTTTTAGCGGTACGCCGGCGATCGGCGAAACGGTGCGCATTGACGGCGTGAAATTCACCGTCGTCGGCTCGATGGATACGAAATTCTCCGACAGCAACTATTTCACGAGTGACGATGAGTCCGTGTTTATTCCCTACACCACGGCGGGTGACCTGTGGGACGCGCGTTACGCCAGCGTAATGCTCTTCGAGCCTGTCGCGCCGAATTTCGAGGCCGATGCCATGCAGCAGTTCCGCGCGGCCATCGCCAACCGCCAGCACTTCTCGCCGAACGACAAGCGCGCCATCACCATGTTTGGCCGCGAAGAGTTTAAGCCCATCTACGAAGGAATCACGCTGGGCATCGAGGCGCTGCTCTTTTTTGTTGGCGCGCTCACGCTGGGCATCGGCGGAGTGGGCGTAATGAATATCATGCTGGTTTCCGTGGAAGAACGAGTGCGCGAGATTGGTTTGCGCCGCGCGCTGGGTGCGAAAAAATCGCACATACGCTGGCAGTTCTTGCTGGAAGCGCTGGTTATGACGTTAGCTGCCGGCGTGATTGGCATGCTGCTCTCCGCGGTGATTACTTCAGCCATCGGCACGCTGCCGTTCCTCGGGCCCGCTTACGAAGACGATTCCGGCAAGGTGGACATTCACCTTACGCTTTCCTTCATCACCATGATGCTTTCGACCGCTATCCTGGTCGTGGTGGGCGTAATCAGCGGCTGGCTGCCCGCCATGCAAGCGGCGAAGCTCGATCCCGTCGAAGCTCTGCGCTACGAGTGACCGCGCGTTCGCTTGGCCATGATTGGTTGCACCGGCGCGCTGCCCGGGTTCTTTGCTGCCACGACGATCATCTCGTAAGGAAGTTTCCGCACTACACTGCCTGAACCTCCGGCGGCCATAAATGTCGAGATGGCATTCAAGTCCAAACGCGGAAGCGCGAGAAGTTCCAGCGTTGCTCCGCTGCCCGCGCTGGCCAACGCGTCGGCAGGTCCTGTCCCGGCAATGAATATCAGCCGCACGTCATTCACAAGAACGGCGTCTCCGGCATTGTCCATTACGTTGGCTAGCACCACTTGGCCATCGATGGCGCCGGCATCGTTGTTGTCCAGGCTGCCGGGCTTGCCTGCGAGCTGCGCAGTAAAGGTCACGTAGTTGAATCCCACCTGTTTCGAGGTAATGGTGACGGTTTGATCGGCAATGTCCAGAGTTGTCGAGAGCTGTTCGTAACGCCCAAATGCGGATTCAGCATCCTTGGGCGTGTAGCCGTTGATTTCCTGAAGGGATTCCAGAATGGGCAACCCGGCATATTTGGTTATCGGGTGGATTTCGAAACAGTGGGCGGGGTCGGTGTTTCCTGCTGGAAGCACGTTGGCGAATTGGACCTGTGGCACTTTTGAAGGGTGTTCGAACCAGATGCGCCATGCTCCGGAGATCGGCACGTCTGTCCCTTGACCCTCATTCGCGTGGATGGAGTCCACCACGCTGGCCTGCGATGCTCCCGCAGCGTTCATAACCTCGGAGACCATTGGGAGCCCAACCTCTTTCGAGCGTCCCGCAGCATGAAGATCTCCGTCTTTTGCGGGTGGATTCGGATGCGCATGCGCGTGATCCACGATGTACGTGCCGTCGATCGTCGCGCGGTTTTTGTACTTCTCAATGAAGGTGCGCTGCAGGACAAGTGTTTGGGCATTGGCCAGCGGTGCAATCAGTAAAAACGCAAGAAAGACAAAGTAGTATCGAATGCGGCTCGATTTCATGTTCTCGCTCCTTTGCCTAGGCGGTTGCAGGCGCCGTGCTGCTCTTGTCGCGCGGCTCGTCGGGAGCGCGTCCCGCAGTGCGAATGTTCATGAAGCGATTCAGTATATCGAACCAGAAGGGCGCCCCGAGCGACACCGCGGCGGCGGTGAATAACAATCCCAACAGGTGCAGAAGGACGGCTCCGACTAACTCCCATCCGGTTTTCTCTTTCCATTCCTTTACCGCGTCCTTCCAACCGACAAAGACTTCGCTCAGTTCGGAGGTTTCCTCCTTCGTAAGCACGTTGTTGTTATGCGGAGCCACAGCAGTCGCCGCGTTTGGATCGTTTGGATTGTTGCGCGTGACCAGGGGCATCAGCGCTTCCGGGCGTTCGCCTTGCGAGCGCCTTTTCGCGGACTCGACGACGGCTGTTCGAACGGCCTGATTCGTCCACAGTGTTTGGAAGATATGTACGGAATCGGCATCCAGGCCGAGCGTTATCACCACTGCGAGTATCCAGATCCACATATGCGTGTGGCGTTTGTACCATCCAGAGACACGGTCCATAGCGTCGTCGTACCAAGCCTCAATCTTTTCCTGGTCGGTCCTTAACATTGTGGTTTTTTCCGCCAGCACGGCTAAAAGCGACGTCCTCAGGAACGGTTTTACGGCCGTCTTGATGCCATCGCGAAGAGCCGTTGCATCGTCGGCAGCATTCTTGTCGCTTTTCACGATGTCAATCAAGGCCAGCGCAAATTTCGACGCGGGAAGATAGGACGGCTTGGCATCTTTTTTCGGCCCAAGGGACGCGATGAGAGGGTGGTCGAAAAACTTTTTCTTTAGATCAGGATCGTCTCCCAGCAGCGAGCTGATTCCTTTTTCAAGGATACTCGCGCGCCGGGCGGTCAATCCCGCGATCGTTTCATTCAGCGTGGTGCAGATCAGCGCAAGGAGCAAATAGACAAAGCTCAGGCCGATAGCCACTTCCAGAATAGGAAGACCAAACATGGGGAACCTCCAGTGTCCAAAACGCAATGAATTGGGAGAGTGCTGCGGAGTATAGGCCGGGTTGCATAGGAAGACAAGTACTCGCTTTTATGGTGGAGGCGCTTGGGATGGCTGGCGAACGGGCCAAAATGTTCAGGTTCGTTTCAGGTTTGTCCGAGGATGGCGTCGAAGTACGCCAGCATGTCCGGCGAATCCCACTGCTGGAAGCCGATGAATTTGCGGGCGATTTTGCCGTGGCGGTCGATGATGTAAGTTTCTGGGTACATGGAGGTGCCGTACGTTGCCGCGATGGGCGAATGATTGTCTTTGGTGGACGGATCGCGATAAGTCGGGAACGCTACCCCCTGGTCGCGCAGAAATTTTTCATATTTAGCGGGATCTTCATCAGCAGCGACGCCAAGGACGACTCCATTACGAGCCTCGATGTATTTCTGCAGGCGGTTCAGGCTGGGAGTTTCCTCGACGCACGGCGGACACCAGGTGGCCCAGAAATTCAGCACCACGACCTTATTTTTCAGGTCGGTGAGATGCCCCGGTTTCCCAGCGATCTCCAGTGGGAAGTCCAGCGCCTTCTTGCCTGCGATGGAAGCTTCGCCTTGCCGGTACGAAGGCATGGCAAAGAACGCCACAACCAGCCCCGCCAGACCCACTACGGCCCAAGCCGCTATTTTTCGGAGGATTCCCATCGAATGCTATACTAACGCAATCAACCTGGGTCGCGAAACGTCACTTCCGCATCCAATAAGAATGTCAACCGGCGAGCAGAATATCTCCTCCCACGGTGCCTTCATCCCGGCATCTTCGCTGGCCACTGTCTCCGCCATTATCCCTGCGAGGAATGAAGAGGCGGTCATCGCGGCATGTATAGCGTCCCTGGCGAACCAGCCGGAAATTGCTGAAATCCTGGTGGTGAACGATCAATCCACCGATGGAACCGCGACAGTCGTGCGCAGCCTCATGGAGAAAACTCCAAACCTGCGTCTATTGGACTCCGGGGTCCTGCCCGATGGCTGGGTTGGCAAGAACCATGCCCTTTGGGTCGGCGTCCAACAGGCGAAGTCAGCCTGGCTGCTTTTCACCGACGCCGACGCGGAACACCAGCGAAATTCCGCGGCACGAGCACTTGAGACCGCGCGGCAACACAATGCCGTCCTGGTTTCATTTTCTCCCGAGCAAATCACCCAGCATTGGTACGAAAAAGCGCTTATTCCCTATGTCTACTTGCGCTTGGCGAGGCGCTCCTCCTACGAAAAGGTGAACGACGCGAACTCCCCAACCGCTGCCGCCAATGGCCAGTTTCTGCTGATGCTTCGAGACGTCTACGATTCCATCGGCGGCCATTCCGCTGTCGCCGGGGAAGTCCTGGAAGACGTCGCCCTCGCGATGCGTGCAAAGGCGGCGGGCCATCGCATCTGGTTCGCCTCTGGCAAAGGCATTGTCCGCGTGCGCATGTACCGCTCGTTCCAAGCCATGTGGCAGGGCTGGAAGAAAAATGTGTATCGCTTAATGGGTGGCACCCCCTGGGCCGTGTTTCGCGAGATGGAGTCAAATCTTCCATGGATTCCGTTCTTGCTGATCCTCGCAGGGCTGAAGTTTCCGTTCCTGCTTTTTGTCGGAGTTTTGTTTCTGATTGCCCGCCAGACCAGCTACGGCCTCAACCTGGCTCGTAACCAATACCCCTTTTCCTTCATCTTTTATTATGTGCCTGGCATGGCGTTGTATGTGGCGGTGCTCTGGGCGTCCTACCGGAGCCATATCCATGGAAGAATCGAATGGAAAGGCAGGGAGTACTCCGTTGGAGCTCCCGAATCGGTAAAATAAGCGAGTACCCATGGTTCTGCTCACGCGAAAAATCGAATTTGCGGCCTCGCACCTCTACCACAACCCGAATCTTTCGGTGGAGGAGAACCGTCGAATCTTTGGCAAGTGCAACAATCCGCATGGCCACGGACACAATTACACTCTGGAAGTAACCGTGGCGGGCGAGCCCGATCCGGTCACGGGCATGGTCCTGGACTTGAAGGAACTAAAAGAGATTCTCGAACGTGAAGTGATGCAACGCATGGATCACCGTCATCTCAATTACGAGGTCGCTGAACTGGCCGGACAGATTCCGACCTGCGAAAATATTGCGCGCGTGATTTGGCAATTACTGGAGCCGAGAATCACGCAAGGCCGGTTGCATCGCGTGCGGCTATACGAATCGCCAGACCTCTTTGCCGATTGCTACCGCAACGGCGCCGGCGCGGCACGGAAGCCATGAGCAACTCGCTCAAGGTGGAACTCGGCCGCCGGTACCGATTTGCGGCCTCCCACCGGCTGCACAGCCCGCATCTAAGCGAAGAGGAGAATTGCCGCGTTTTTGGGAAATGCAACAATCCTTATGGCCACGGCCACAATTACGTGTTGGAAGTCAGCTTATCGGGAGACGTCGACCCGGCCACCGGCATGATCGCGAACCTTGCGGATCTGGACGCCTTCGTCGAACGCCAGGTCCTCGCGGAATTCGATCACAAGTCGCTTAACGAAGATATTCCCGCGTTTCGCAGCCAAGTGCCCACAACCGAGAATTTGTGCATCGAGATTTTTGAACGCCTCAAAACCTTCCCCAACGCGAAGCTCGAACGCATTCGCGTCCAAGAGACCGGAAACAACAGCTTCGAATACGCTGGGGACAACCTGGAGGGGAACCGGCCGTGACCAAGCCAATGGAAGAAATCCTGCTAAACGACCAGGATCGCAAAGAAATCGATGCGCGCAGGATCGCTTGTCACGTCCGCGAAATCATCAAGCTGATCGGCGAGGACCCCAATCGCGAGGGCTTGCGAAAGACGCCGGAGCGCTTCGAGAAGGCTCTGAAGTTCCTGACCAGCGGTTACCATCAGAACCTGGATCATGTATTGAATGGTGCCACGTTCAGCGTGGCTTACGACGAGATGGTCATTGTTAAGGACATCGAGTTCTTCAGTCTTTGCGAACACCACTTGCTCCCGTTTTTCGGCAAGGCCCATGTGGCCTATCTCCCGGACAAGCGCGTTCTGGGGCTTAGCAAGATCGCCCGCCTGGTGAACACTTTTGCGCGACGCCTGCAGATTCAGGAGCGCCTGACCAGCCAGGTCGCGCATTCCATCGAGGAAAAAATCGCTCCTCAAGGAGTTGGCGTGATCATCGAAGCCCGCCATCTCTGCATGCAGATGCGCGGCGTTGAAAAGCAGCACGGGCAGGCCGTTACTAGCGCCATGCTCGGCGCGTTTCGTCACAACAAGCAAACGCGCGATGAGTTTCTCGCGCTCGTCCGCACCCCGAAGAGCTAACGGCAGGGCGTTCCTTCCGGTCGTCTACTCTTCCCCAAATTCTGAGCACGTAAAATCCATTTTGGTTCTAGATCGTATCGTTCACGCAGGTTACCTTTTTTTGGTGAGCGCAACATGACGGCAAACCAGGCTCCCATCATCGTCGAAGCAGCACCGTCGTCGGTTTCCACGCGGTCCATGGCCCGTACTCATCGCGTCACGGTTGTTCTCGCCTTTCTTTTCATTTACCTCATCTGGGGCTCCACGTACCTCGCGATTCGCTATGCCGTGGAAACGATTCCTCCACTCTACACCGCGGGGCTGCGCCACCTGACAGCGGGAGCGATTCTCCTCGCGTGGTGCCTGGCAAAACGTCTTCGGCCGACCTGGGCGCAAATTCGCGCCAGCATTATCATCGGCGCATTCTTTTTTCTCATCGGCCACGGCACGCTTCATTGGGCGGAGCAAAAAGTGCCGTCTGGACTTGCCTCACTGATCATTGCCAGCGAGCCGCTGTGGGTTTTTCTGCTCACCGCCATCGCCGCCCGGCAATGGCGGCTGAACGGGACGCTTCTAGCGGGAATTTTTCTGGGATTCGGAGGCGTCGGCCTCCTCATGAGGAGGAGCGCCCTAACGTCCGGCCCAGGTGTTTTCATCGGTTCGCTGGCTGTCCTCCTGGGCGCGTTTGGCTGGTCGGTGGGGATTGTGTATTCCCGGCGTTCTCATCTTTCCGGTCACCCGCTTCTGCTCTCCGCACTCTCGTTACTGGCCGGCTCTATCCAACTGCTTCTTGCCGGTACGATCGCTGGCGAATACCGGCGATTCTCTCTTGCGACGGTGACGCCCCGTTCGTGGCTCGCGCTGGCTTATCTCATTCTCTTCGGCTCGGTCGTGGCGTTCACAGCTTACAACTGGCTTCTCGAACACTACTCTCCCACGCTTGTCGCCACGCATACCTACGTCAATCCCATCGTTGCTGTCTTCCTCGGCTGGCTCTTTGCTGGCGAGGTCGTCACTCTCAATGTGATTCTATCGACGGTCATGGTTATCGGGGCCGTCATGCTCGTGGACCGTGGCACCGCCCGCTTGCAGCAGGCCTCTTGAACCCTTCAAGCGCGCACCGCGAAGCCAAAAACCAAAGAGGCGCGCCAGCCCATCGGCCGGCGCGCCTCTTTTCAACTTCCAAATAATGCTACATCTTTCCTATTTCGATAGATGCCCGCGTCGTTTCCCAATCCATTCGTAGCGTGCAACCACTGGCCGTCTTGTCAAAAGCGATCGTAAAATTCTCGACCGTCGAGGGCAGCGTCGACACCTTCATGTCGATTCGCGCCAGATCCTCCGATGGGCCTGGGTAATCCGTACCCCATTCTCCGGTTTTCTTGCTGATAATCAACGTCCACTTGTCTTTGTTCGGAATCGCGAAAATCGTGTAGCTGCCAGCCGGCACGTGGGTGCCGCCGACCATCAGGTCAGCCGTGGTAACAAAAGTCGTCGCCTCATTGGCTCCCGCGCGCCAGACTTTGCCATAAGGTTCATGTTCACCAAATATCTTGCGGCCTTTTACCCGGGGGCTAGAATAATCTACGGTTATCGTCTTGCCTTCGCCAAAGCTGAACGTCGCCTGGGCCGGCGGGCTCGGGCGCTTGCTCTTGTCCGTCTGTGCCGAACCCAGCACCGCCATCAGTCCCAGAGTCAGACCAGCCACTGCCAAGACTGCAAATTCTTTCCTCATTTTTCTTCCCCCTTTGCCATGCCTACGTATTGAACCGGATTTGCCCTCTCGGCGCAACATCGAATCCGCCTAACCCTGATAGACGCAATCTTTTCCGCGAAGAAAGCCCAGCAAATCAAGAAACTCTACTTCTTTTGACTTTCCTTTACACCTTTGCTGCCTTTGTGTTAGCCTGAATGGGTCGAAGAGAAGAGGAAAAATTCAGGGGACGACGGAGAAGGGCACTTGAGCGCACCGAAAGCAGCGTTGATTGAGCAATTCCGGACTCACGTCAAAGACACAGGCTCACCAGAGGTGCAAATCGCGCTTCTAAGCGAGCGGATCAACTATCTGACTTCGCATCTCAAGTCCCACGTGAAAGACCATGCATCGCGACGCGGATTGATCATGATGGTCAATAAGCGCCGCCGTTTGCTGGACTATCTAAACCGCCGCGACCCGGATCGGTACCGCGAGATTGTTGACCGGCTCAGCCTGCGCAAGTAATCGTCCTATCCCTTTGTTGGAATCAGGGCGGTATCCACTGCGTTCTTACGAAGTGACACATTCCACGCGGAGTCTGTCTTCAGGCTTCCGGCTGAAGTAACGCCGGAATTTCTCGTGGTGTAGCCCGCCGCGAGTTCGCTAGCGGCACACTGATTCTCGTCTCTTGCTCTTCCTCATCGATTGCCGCTTTGCGGCCAACGTAAACTCAGGGCCCGTTCGTTTCGCGTACGCGCCCGAAAATGCCCCGCTCGGATAGCCGAGCCAAAGGAAATGATTGCTCATGTCTGAAAACACAGTTACACCCGCCCCCCGCCAGGTCACCGTTGAAGTCGGCGGTCGCCCCCTTATCCTCGAAACAGGAAAAATCGCCAAGCAGGCCAACGGCGCCATCACCGCCCGTTACGGCGATACCATCGTCTTAACCACCGCTTGCATGGCCTCGCAGATGAACGACCGCGACTTTCTGCCTCTCACCGTCGACTACCGCGAAAACACTTACTCCGCCGGAAAAATTCCCGGTGGCTTTTTCAAGCGCGAAGGCCGCCCCTCCGAAAAAGAGGTGCTCACCTCCCGCTTGATTGATCGCCCCATGCGCCCGCTCTTCCCCGAATCCTGGCGCAACGAAACTCAGATTGTGTCCTTGGTGCTTTCTGCGGACAGCGAGAATGACCCCGATGTCATTGCCGTTACCAGCGCTTCTGCCGCCGCGTATTGTTCGGACCTTCCGTTCGAGAAGCCCATTGCTTGCGTCCGTGTAGGCCTTTTGGACGGCCAGTTGGTGATTAATCCCACGGTCGCCGACCAGAAAAAAAGCTTGATGAACATCATCATCGCCGGCACCGAAGAAGCCATCGTCATGGTGGAATCCGGCGCGCTGGAAGTTTCCGAAGAAGCCGTTGCGGACGCCCTCGAATTCGGCCACGCGCAAATCAAGAAAATCGTCGCCGCCATCAAGGATCTTCACGCGCAGCTCAAGCCGAAGAAGGTCGTTGTCTCGCCGCTACCCTTCGATCCAGCCATCTACAAAGACCTCCAGAAAAAGTATGGCGACCGGCTCCACGATGCCGTGAACACTGAAAAGCATCCCAAAAAAGAGAGCTACCACCTCATCGACGCTCTCAAAGACGAGATCATCAAGACCATTCCCGAAGAGCCCAAGAAAGAGATGGACGAAAAGCGCACGCTGACCAAACGCGCCTTTGAACGCCTCCGCGAGGAAATCTTCCGCGACGACGTTCTCAACAAGCGCCGCCGTCCCGATGGCCGCCCCTTCGACAAGATCCGCCAGATCACTTGCGAAGTTGGCTTGCTCCCCCGCGTTCACGGCTCAGCGTTATTTACGCGCGGCGAAACTCAGGCGCTTGCCACTCTCACACTCGGCACCAAGGAAGACATGCAGCGGCTCGACCTGCTCTTCGCGCAGGACCAGTTCAACCGCTTCATGCTCCACTACAATTTCCCGCCGTTCAGCGTTGGCGAAGTAAAGTTCCTTCGCGGCCCCGGCCGCCGCGAAATCGGCCACGGCGTTCTTGCTCAGCGCGCCCTGCTAAACCTCCTTCCGCCGGAAGAGAACTTCCCCTACGCCATGCGCCTGGTTTCCGACATTCTGGAATCCAATGGATCCTCTTCGATGGCTACCGTCTGCGGCGGTTCGCTCGCCCTCATGGACGCCGGCGTTCCGATGAAGGCCCCCTGCGCGGGCATCGCCATGGGCCTCGTCGTCGGCGAGGACCACAAGTATTCGATCCTCACGGACATCGCCGGTGCCGAAGACCACTACGGCGACATGGACTTCAAGGTCGCCGGCACGCGCAACGGCATTACCGCTTTGCAAATGGACATCAAGGTTCTCGGCATCAGCATTCAGATGATGCGCGAAGCGCTCGCACAAGCCAAGAAAGCTCGTCTCGAAATTCTCGACATCATGGAAAAGACCCTTAGCGAAGGCCGCAAGGAAATTTCCGCCTACGCTCCGCGTCTTTTCAAGTTGAAGATCCCTCAGGACAAGATTCGCGACCTCATCGGCCCGGGCGGCAAGAAAATCCGCTCCATCATCGAAGCCACCGGCGTCAAGATCGACGTCCTCGAAGACGGCACCGTGCACATCTTCTCCACCAGCGGAGCCGGTGGAGATGCTGCTCTCGCGATGGTCCGCGACGTTACTGCCAGCGCCGAAATCGGCAAGACCTATCTCGGCAAAGTCGTCCGCCTCGCGGAGTTCGGCGCTTTCGTCGAGCTTTTCCCCGGAACCGACGGCCTTCTGCACATCAGCGAAATCTCCGAGCATCGCATCCGCGACGTTCGCGACGAACTCAAGCTCGGCGACCAGGTCCTCGTGAAAGTTCTCTCCATCGAGGGCAACAAGGTCCGTCTCTCGCGCAAAGCCCTTATCCGCGAAGCCCGCGAAAAGCAGCAAAGAGCCGCCGCTGGCGGCGGAGGCCATTCCGGCTCCCCAAGCAGCGAAGGTGCCGGCGTCGACACCGCCTCCCACGAATAGTTCCTCAATTCTTGCGGTTTGTTGCTGGGTTTGTGTAGGGGCGGGCTTCAGCCCGTCCCTCTCTTTTGATTTCTCTTTGCTTTGCTAGGGTTAACGCACCATTCCCGCGTGCCAAGCGCCTTTCCTGTCCTTTACTTCCTGACCGTCCTTCACTTCTTCCCCTGCACCCACGCCAAACCATCCGGCTGCTTCCCCGTGGACACAGATCCGCTTACTTCCATACTCTTCAAATCCACAACGGCGACCTTATCCTTCCCACTGACCGCCACGTACGCGCGCGAACCATCGGGCACCATCACGATCCCCGCCGCACCGCCTCCGAGATCGAACTTCTTAACCTCTTTTCGCGTCGCCGCCTCCAGCACCACCAGATTGCTGCCCGCGCCGCCGCCCAGTCCGGAGATCAACACCCGCGTGCCATCCGGCGTGAACTTCAGCCGGTTCGCGCCCCGCACCGCTATAGGAAGAGTCTGCGTCGCGCGTTTGCTGGTGACATCGATGATGGTTACCGTGGCGTCTTGCGCGCTTGCCGCCCAAATCTCCTTGCCGCCCGGCGATACGTCAAAGCCTTCCGTTCCGTGCCCAGCCGCGATGTTGGTTACCCGCCATGTTTTCCGCGGGCCGCTACCAGCCGCCACGGCATTCTCTTCGATGATGCTGATCGTGCCCGAGCTGACATTGGAAGTGAAGATTCGGTCGAGACTTTCGCTGACCGCAACCATGTGCGTTCTATCCTGCCCCGTGCCCAGGACCCAATCCACGCTTTGCGTCGCAGGATCGTAGCGCCCAATTACCTTGTTCGTCTCCGCCGTGAAATACAGCTTGCCTCCAACGAACGCCAATCCATGGGTCGAGCGCAACGCCCCCAGACTAATCGCAGGCAACGCCTTCCGTGCCACCAGATCGATCACGGCAATGGTGTTCAGCGCGCTGTCGGCGCCGCCGTAGTTTGAAATGTAGGCCAGCTTGCCATCTGCGGAAGCCACGATTTCATGCGGATCAGGCCCCGCGGGAACGCGTGCCACAATCTGCAAGCTCGCCGGATCAACAATCGCCAGCATACTGTCGCTTTTCTCCAGCACCAGCAGCGCCGGCGATGGCATCTGCGCCGACGCGAAATTCGCTCTCGGCAGGAAGACGCCCAGCGCCACCGCGCCCCAAATCAAATTTCGCCTTGAATTTTTTGATGTCATAGTCATATTTCCTTCTGCCCACACAAAGGTTCCAGCAAATTCTACACTCCTGCTTCCCCGGACTACATTGAAACCAGCGCGCACGCCTTGACGTCTACTAAACATCGTTTACTATGCACCGGGGGCAATCCGTACTCACTTGAAAGGCGGTAGGCTGCAAGTTTGTGCCGTGGAGTAAGTGTATTCGCCAGAATAGAGGACGCGAAAAATGAGCAAGAGGAGAGCGCTGGAGCTGCTGGTTGTGCTTGTGTGTTCGTTCTGTTGGGGGGCCGCGATTAGCGCGCAGGTGACATTGCGCGTCGGGGCGGCGCGCGTCGACATTACTCCTCCGGCGGACCCCGCCCACCGGCCATCCGGCAAGTATGCGCACGAAAAGCTTTACGTGCGCGCCATCGTACTCGATAACGGCTCGGCACGCGCCGCCTTGGTCGGCGCGGACCAGGGCGGGCTTTCCGAAGCAGTTTGGCAGGCGACGTGGAAACAGATCGCCGTTGAACTGAATTGCCCGGTGGAAAACATTGTGATGTCTGCCACGCATACCCATAGCGGCTGGGGCCCTGGTGGTTTTCCTGGCATGCGTGGTCTAAGACCGGATCCCAATGCACCGCCACCGCCGATCGTCGGTCAGATCCTGAATGCGGTGCGGCAAGCCAAAGCGAACCTTCAACCGGCGCGCGTTGGATTCGGTACCGGAAAGTCCTACCTGAATGTGAATCGTGACGCCATCGATAGCGATACCCACTTGTGGACCCAGGCGCCGAACCTGGACGGGCCTTCGGACAAAACCGTGGCCGTCGTCGAATTCCTTGCGCCTTCAGGCGCGCCGATTGCCGTGTATATGGACTATGCCATGCATCCTGTAAACGGCTTCCTCGCGGGAATCACCAGCGCTGATTTCGCGGGAGCGGCCTCCCGCTATGTCGAACAGGCCTTCGACGACAAGACGGTCGCTGTCTTCGTGCAAGGGGCGAGTGGCGACCAGAATCCGCTTTATCTCCGTGCCGGAACCAACGCCATGGCCTCGCAGGGTGGTGTGCCCATCACCGGATACGTTATGACGCGCGAATCGATCGAGGCGCCCATCCGCGATGGAAAAGTCAAAGCCGGCCCGGTCGACCCGAAAGTGGAGGATGTCCTGGAACGCGTCATGGACAGCGAAGGGATATTGCTGGGCGAGGAAGTGATTCGCGTTATGACCAACATCAAAAGATTAGACGCTAACCCAGGCATTGTCGCTGCTCAGAAAACCGTGACCTGCCCTGGACGCAAGCGCACCGATAACGCCCGCGAAGGAACGCCTGGGACCTACGAAGAGGGAGACCCCGTGAACATTCGTCTGGGCGTGATCCGCATTGCCAATATCGCACTGACTTCTGTGGATGCGGAGCTGTACAGCCCCATCGCACAGCGCCTCAAGAGAGAGTCTCCCATGGCCAATACGTTCATGGTGACCCTGGCGAATGGTGCGGCAAACTCCGGCTACATTCCCAACGACACGGCGTTCGGCGCGCTGACGTTCCAGGTACTCGGCTCGCGCTTGAAACCGGGTTGTGCCGAAACAGCCATCGTGAATGGCTTGCTGGATTTGATTGTCACCACCCAAAAGTGAAACCCAAAGTGAATGAAGTTGACCTTTCCTCCCTCCTCACACCGCCCAATTATCCACCTTCAACCCACGCACCCGCCGGAACTCCCGCTCGTTATTCGTAACCAGCGTCAACCCTGCCGCCTTCGCATGCGCCGCAATCCACAAATCGTTGTTCCCGATCATCTGCCCTTTGCGTTCCAGTTCCGCGCGCATCGTTCCATAGGCCTCCGCCGCCGTCTCCGGCAACCCCATCACCGGAAGCACGCGCGCCAGCTCGCGCAACAACTCGAGAGCCGCCGTCCGCTGCGCGCTCTTCTCCGCCCCGTACACTAATTCGCCAAACGTAATCACCGAGAGTGCCGCCTCTCCCGCCTTCAGCGTGCGAAATCGCCGCAGCACCTCCTCCGGCTTTTTTCGCCGGATGTAAATACAAATGTTCGTGTCCAGCAGGAAGCGCGCCTCCATCACAGCCCCTTGCGCTTCTGCGGCCTGTCCTTCCGCCGCCCCGCCAAGGTCAAGTCCTTCGGCAGCGCCGTCAATAGGTCAAACGCCCGCGCCATCGTGCCCGTGCGCTCCCGCAGCACGATCTCATCGCCCCGCCGCGAAATCTCCACTTCCTTGCTCTTCACCCGGAACGCCTTCGGCAGCCGCACCGCCTGGCTGTTCCCCGACTTGAACACCTTCGCCGTCGCCATCTTCAACCTCCTCCAATGTATATACGTTAAGTATACACGTTTTCGTGGCGCAGCGCGCCCACGTTGTGTCCCCTTGACTCCCGCCGGCGCCCCACTACTCCTTATCTATTGTAGGCGTGCGGCACCGCTAACCCTCGCGAGCCCAAAGCCCTTACATTTCACTCCCTCTTTGCATTTCTGATAGTTTAGTCCGTAGGAACTCTTAGCCTCCCATGAGCAAAAAACTCTACTCCTCCGAAAAGTGGAAGCGGTACCTCAAGTCTCGTCAGCGATATCAGCTTCGACGCACCCGCGAGCGGAGAAGGCGTCGGCGCGGCGCTATTCCAATTAAGCGGCAGCAGTCGCGAAATCTCCCCGTTGTAACTCTCGCAGTCCCAGGAAATTTCTCAATCATTCGTAACCCGGCAGATTCTATCAAGTTCCTTCGCGATTTTAGGTATCCCGTTCAAAACAATAATCTTACACTCAATCTTACTTCTGTCACCCACATCACCGTAGACGCGATAACCGCGCTGATCGCAGAGATCTTGAGTCTGCGTGGCAAGAGGATAGTCAACGGAAACAACCCGAGCAATCAAGCATGTAGAGATTTGCTGGTCCAGAGCGGATTTTTTGACCACGTTAAAAGTCGTCTGCCGCTCTCTGCTGCCCAAAAGGGTCGGATCGCCCCTCGAAAGAGTCACCGGGTTGAAGGAGCCACTGCAAAAGACTTGATCAGGATTGGGACCGAAGCCGCGTTCGGTTCCTCTCGCAAGAGCTATCCTGCCTATAGTGCCCTAATCGAATACATGAGCAATACTCATAATCACGCGACGGGTAGCCGCGAACAGTACGGCGCCGAAATGTGGTACTCGACGGTATACGGTGACGCCCTTAGCCAGAGCGTCAGCTACGCCTTCCTTGACACGGGGGTAGGAATTTTTCGAAGCGTGCGGTTCACGTTCCCGTTGAGAGCTCTTTGTGCTGTGGGATTGAGAGATTCGCCCGCACTCCAGACTTTGTCATCACCACGTGACTTCCCACTTGCCCCATGACTTGCCAGCCGGCTTTGCCGAAGGCCTTCGCTGCGTCCTTGCCGGAAATGTTGCCGAGCCGACCCATTCGCTACCGCGTCAACTTCCGTCAAACAGCCACAACTACCGGCGTGCGATCGGACCCCAGCGCCTTCACCGCCTTTTGGTCCTCAGCCCATAACCACGCAGTGATAGCTTCCTTGATATTCTCCAGCGCTTCTTGTTCGTCCCGTCCTTGCGACACACACCCGGGCAGCGCCGGGCACTGCGCCACGATCCAGCCGTCTTCTGCTTTTTCAAGAGAAACATGGAAGATCATCGGGCCTGTCCTTGATTTGGATTGGCAGCCCAGAGCACCGCCTTGCTTACATCATACCAAAGCCCGAACAACTAAAGTCCTTCTTCGCTCGAGTCTTTCTTCTCCAGGCGGTGGAAAAGGCTTTTGAACCGGTGCGCATTTGTCCTCGCGAGAAGTATCACGAGTCCTAGTCTTTTACCTTCAACCTTCAACTGTCGACTGTTAACCTCCCACATTTGTGCGCTACTTCCTTCTTTTCTTCCACTTACGGTGTCAAAACCGTTCGAATTGAGTACTACATAATCAAGTATTTTACAAACTAACATTTTCCATGCTACCATCGGTCGTGAATGATCGACTGTACCTGCCCCGCACGTTTCGGGGTCCCCGTTCAGACGCGCTTTGCCCTTTCTCCTTTACTTCCTTAACCACGTGTAACTCCTTTACTCTCAATCTTTTTGCCGACCCCCACCCCCTAACCCTTGTCGCCTCAATCTTTTACAAAAATGGTGGGAGGGGGCCCTCAACTTTTCAATCCTCATCCCGCACCTACTGCTCCTCTAAACCCTTTCCTGTTATATCGTTTGCAGACCACGACCCTCTAACCCTTTTGGACTCATATCGTTTCAAAAACATAAGGGGACAGGGGGCTATCGAGGCTTCCAACTTCAACTTTCAACCTTTGACTTCTGTCTTCTCAACCTTCCAACCTGCAACCTTCCAACCTTCAAACTTGCTTCCGTTTTCCGTACACTCTTCCAAGTTCGGTATCCTGCAACTCCTTTGTTTGCCACTCTTACGCAAACTGCCGGGGTATGTACGAACAATTCCCATTCTGGGACTCGTCCCATTACAAGTACACCGTTCGCACCCTCGCTCTTTTCTTTTCTTGCACTTACGAATTGCAAATTTCGCAACCCTTTTGTTTTGCTATTCATGCGAAATGCCCGGGGTGTACCCCCTCCCACTCGCAAATAGAAGAACTAATGAGCGCCACTACCTTCAGCTCAACCTCTCCCGCGGCCCCAGTGGGATTCTGCTATTCTGAAAACGATATGAACTCTCGCTTGAAACCAACTTTCGACGGGCTGCGCGCTCTTTTCTTGAGCCTCGCGCTCTTGTTTGGTGGCGCTGCCGTCCGCGCGCAGCAGGCGGCGGTCGCTCCGCCCGCCTCGGATTCCAAGGCGGGCACGGACGCTGACTTCATTGCCGCCGCCAATGAAGTCCTTGGCCAGATGAGCCAGATTACCGGGCTAAAGCTGCTCACTCCGCTGAAAAAATCCCTGCGTTCCCGCGAGGAAATCCGCGCCTACGTCCTCAAGCAGATGAACGAAGAAAAGAATCCCGCAGAACGCTACGCCGACGAGCGCAGCGCCGAAGCCTTTGGCCTTCTCCCCAAGGGATTCGATCTCGATACCTTCATGGTGAACGTGCTCACGGAACAGGTTGAAGGGCTTTACGATCCGAAGGCCCATGAGTTTTACATTGCGGACTGGAGCCCGCTCGCGGATCAACGCATGGTCATGGCCCATGAACTGACCCACGCGCTCGAGGACCAGCATTTTCAGATCGAGGCGTGGGTCAGAGCGGCCCGGCCCAATGAAGACGCCGAACTCGCGCGCGACGCGGTGCTGGAAGGCAGCGCCATGGCCGCCATGGTCGATTACCTGATGCTCGGGACGGGGCGCTCGCTGAAGGATCTGCCGGACTTCGACCCTGGCATGTTGATCGGCGATCTTGGCAGCACACCGACGCTGCAAGACGCTCCACCGTTTCTCAAGGACGCGCTGATCTTTCCCTATATCAGCGGACTGAATTTTTCAGCAGCAGTCATGAGAAATACCGGCTGGAACGCCCTTTCCGGCGTGTTCCAGAAGCCGCCGGTTTCCACGCAGCAAATTTTGCACCCTGCACTTTATCGCTCGGGCAAAACTCCCGCAAACGTCACGCTTCCTCGGCTGGAAAAACTGCTCGGCGATAATTGGTCGAAGCTGGATGAAAACATCATGGGCGAGTTCGGCTGGAAGGAAGTTTTCAAGCAATTTCTCGACGCTGACCGCGCCAAGACTTTGGCGGCAGCGTGGGACGGCGACCGCTACAGCGTGTTTGAGCAGAAACAAACGAAGAAACTCATCCTGCTGACGCGTCTGCACCTGGATAGCGAAGTACACGCGGCGCGTTTCCTCGGGCAATATTCCGAAGCACTGGAAAAGAAATATTCCGAACGCTCGAATCTGCTTCGTCGCCCGAACTTTTTTTCCTTCGATACTCCCGATGGCGGCGTGTTCCTGGATTGTTTGGGCGAGGAGTGCGTGACCATGGAAGGCGCGACGCGCCAAATCTTCGACGGCTTCACCAAAGCCCTTGGCTGGCCGATGGCCCCACAGCTGCCGGAGAAACCCGGACCCGTTCCCGCAAAAACCGCGATGATTCCTACGCCGCCGGAAAAGCGGAGCGAAGGCACATTCAACAAGCGTGAAGCGAGCTCGGCATCGCTCACGCACTCTGCGAGCGATGCAACGCCAGCGGTTTCACCGCTTCGCCGTGCGTCTTACTTCGTTGCTGAAGACGTGCTACGCGATGCAAAAACTTTTGCTCCAGGCGCGCGCATCGCGCCACGAGATACGGATCGCGCGAAACACCACCCTCCGAAGAGGTGCGCTGGCTCCTGAGTTTCGCCAGCGCCAATTGCGCAAATTCCGACGCGCGGAAAAAGTCTTTCGCGTTGCGCTCGTAATATATGGCCAGTTGTTCGCAAGCGTACACTCCATCCTGCGGATCGCCAACGATTTCCTGCCAGATTTCCGCAGCACGCGAGTGCTCGCCGCGGCGCTTGGCCATCAAAGCGAGATCGCGGCGGGCCTTCGGACGGAATTCGGCCGGCAATCCCGCATCCAGAGCTTGCGAACACGCGGAATGCGCGCGCTCAGGGTCGCCGCGGCGCTGCAGAAATCGTGATAGCCCGAAAAGGTCCAGGCTTTCCATTTCGTTCGTTGCGCGGGGCGCCGCGGAAAGCAACGCGTTCATTTTGCAGAAGAGCGCGGCAAGCCCGCGCAAATCCATCTGATTGTGGCGAACGACGCCGGCGAGCGGCTCCGCGGGCCCGCCTCGCAGATAGTCGAAATAAAATTGCGGAATGCGCGCGGAAGAAACATCGTCGTCGCGATGCCAGCCCAGGCGGGGGACATCGAGAACGTGGCGTTCCAGTTCCACAAGCCGCACGGAACCGAGGCGCAGCTTCCATAAAGCGCGCGCGGGATGCAGCAAATCCAGGTGCGCTGCGAGTTTCGGCGCGGCGATGGAGCGCGTCATGGCGAAACGATTTTCGAGCAGCGGCCAATCGAATGATTTTCCGTTGAAGGTGAAGAGCACCGGGCGCTCCGCGACGCGTGCGGATAACTCCTGAAGGACGGAATATTCTTCCGTGAAATCGCGCATAAAGAATTGCTCGGCCTGCAATCCGCCCGCATCCCACCACGCGAGTCCCACCAGAAACGCGTAGGTCCCCGTGCCTCCTGCAAGCCCCGTCGTTTCCGTATCGAGGAAAAGCCATCTTGTTGGATCGTCGAGCGCGGCGCGTGTTTTGCGCGTGAGCGATTCATCGCGAGTGTTCGAAAGCAAATCGAGCGCTGTGGATGAGGGCTCGGTGAACTCGGGAGTGGAAAACCAGTTTCGAACGGCGAGGTGTTCGCCAAAATGATTGGTGGCCACCCCGGCGCCGAGAAGGCGGCCGAGAGCGTCGTCATCGCCGGGCGTTCGAATCGCGGCCGGGCGCGCGGGGAGTGCGCGCGTGGGTCTTAGGGCGGCGAGGCGCGAAAATCTATCGACAGCGGCTGACATTTAGGCACACAGCCTATCGAGAATGGCGAGGGCGGCTTCTTTTGCGCGCGGGGCGAGATCGCCGGCGGGGCCTACGCAAGAGGGGCAGCCGTTATCGCAAGTGCACGCGGCGATGAGTTCGCGTGTTTTTTGCATGAGGAGATGGTGCGTTCGAAAGAGTGGTTCGGAGAAACCGATGCCGCCGGGGTAGGCGTCGAAGAGGTAGAGATTTGGTTCGAAGAATTCTTTAGGGTTGGAGGAGAGAACATCTTCCATGCGGGACCGAGAGAAATGTTCGATCGCGCCGAGATGCGCAGCAACGGGCGGGGCAAGCTCCGCCCCTACAGGGGTGGAGGCGGAATCGCTTGAGGGCCCTTCGTCTGCTTCCAGCGGACTCAGGGTAAAAGGCCGTTCGCCGATGGCGGTGCCGAGGTCACGGCGGTCGCACATGAGGAGAAGAGTGGCCACGGATTCGAGGGCGTGGAGAAGGCCGAACATACCGCTCTGGCGCTCGCTTATCGTAAAGGGAAGGGAATCGAGCAGAGGGCGTTCGAGGGTGATCCAGTAGGAAGTTGTGTGCATTTCGTTTTCAGGCAGTTCGAGGTTGCCGGCCCCGACGTTTTCGTGAGTGAAAAATTTGATTTTCTTGAAGCCCACGACCTGGGAGCGAACAAGGACGTCGCCGTGGGAAAAGGAGGAGGTTTCCGAGGTGGCGGCGATTTCGAGGACGCGGACTTGGGTGTAGCGGACGGCATCGGTGTAGTAGTCGACGTCCACTTGTTTGACGTAGGCTTTGCGCTCCTTGAAGTCCAGATGCTCGACGTGAAATTGCTGGCCGCCGTGAATGTAGATGGCCTTTTCGTGGACGAAGGCCAAGGCGCTGGTGAAATCGATTTCGCCGATGACGTTGGGCGTGCCGGTAATATCGATAATCACGAAATTGTCGCTGGTTACGGAGCGCAGGCTGATGGTATCGGCGGGATAAGCTTCGTTGGTCCAGTGGTAATTTTCGCCAGCTAAATGCAGAAAACCGGCTTCCGCGAGGCGCGCGCACAAATCGGGAAGGTCGGTGTCGCCAAATTTTTCGTTGGGAGTGATGGGCAATTCGAATGCAGCGCATTTCAGATGATTGATGAGGATTTCGAGATTGTCGGGCTGGATGAAGGCGTGCTCGGGCGTGTTGCCAAAAAAATAATCCGGATGGCGCACGATGAATTGATCGAGAGGCGCGGAAGAAGCCACCAGCACGGCGCAAGAACTTCCGCTGCGGCGTCCCGCGCGTCCGGCGCGCTGCCAGGTGGCGGCGATGGTGCCGGGATAGCCGGCCATGACGACGGTATCGAGCGAGCCGATATCGATGCCCAGTTCGAGCGCACTGGTGGAAACGACGCCGCGAATTTGTCCATCGCGCAAGCCGCGTTCGATTTCACGGCGCTCGTTCGGCAAGTAGCCGCCGCGATAGCCGCGAATGGTCTCCAGTTTTCCCGGCAACTGCGGATTCGCTTGCTGCAAATAGGTGAGGAGAATTTCCGTATGCAAGCGCGAGTTGGCGAAGACCATGGTTTGTAAATCGTGTTTCAGAAATTCCTGGGCCACGCGTGAGGCTTCGTTGATGTAGCTGCGGCGAATGCCCAGTGCGCGATTCACGACCGGCGGATTGTAGAAAACGAAAGTTTTTTCCGCGGCAGGAGCGCCGTTCGAATTGAGCACTTCGACTTCAGATTCGAGAAGGCGCGAAGCGAGTTCGCCGGGATTGGCGATGGTTGCGGAGCAACAGATGAACTGCGGATAGCACCCGTAGAAACGAGCGATGCGCCGAAGGCGGCGGAGAACATTGCAAAGATGGCTGCCGAAAACGCCGCGGTAGGTGTGCAGCTCGTCGATAACAATGTAGCGGAGATTTTCGAACAGGCGCGTCCAGCGCGTATGGTGCGGCAGAATGCCGGTGTGCAGCATGTCCGGATTGGTCAGAACGACGTGACTTTTTTCGCGGATCGCTTTGCGGGCGTCGGCGGGCGTGTCGCCATCGTAGGTGAAAACGCCGAAGCGATCGTCGAGACGCTGATTCAAATCGTGGAGTTCGGCGAGCTGGTCTTGTGCAAGGGCTTTGGTTGGGAACAAGTAGAGCGCGCGGGTGTCGGAATTCTCCAGGATGGAGTTCAAGGCCGGCAGGTTATAGCACAGCGTTTTTCCGGAGGCGGTGGGTGTGACGATGACGACGTTTTTTCCGGCGTGGACGGCTTCTGCGGCGGCGGCTTGATGCGTGTAGAGACGCCGAATGTTCTTGGCGGCGTACGCGGCGGCGAGGTCGGGATGGACCCAAGCGGGGAAGTCGGCCCACTGGGCATCGCGCGCCGGGAAGTGGCGGATCGCGGTGAGGATTTCGCCGGTGTGGTCGCGAGAGGCGAGGGCGTCGAGGATTTCGTGGACGCGGGTGATGGAAGCTGGCAAGGCAGTGCGGCGGACGGCAAGCGATTCGGGCATGAAAAACCTCCGGGGATATGCCTCAGGCCTAAAGGCCTGAGCTACAGTTGATTCGCCTTTTGTTCGCTAACGCTAACACGAGGCGTTTTACGGCGCAAGGTGGAAAATTTGCATGATCTTAACGCGGAGGACACCGCTGACACAGCCGTCGCGCGAGGGATGACCAGGATTAGGGCATCGAGAGTCAAGTTGCACGGGATAGGGGTTTCACGTATTATGGGTGCATGAATATCACACTTTCCTTGCCGGAAGAGTTGGTGAAACGGGTGCGCAAGATTGCCGTGGACCGCGACACAACTTTGACGGGCCTGGTGCGAGAATATCTGGGCGACCTAGCCCGGCAAGAGGCAGGAGTCGGCCGAAAGCGCCGGGAGCGGGAGGCGTTGGAGCGCAGCTTCGAGCGTTTCAGATTCAAAGTGGGGAAGAAAACCTGGAAGCGCGCGGAGTTGTATGATCGCTCCTGAGTTCCTGGACACAAATATTCTCGTATACGCCTACGATGCAAGCGAGCCAAGCAAGCAGCAGATTGCCCAGGATCTCGTTCGAATGGCTTTGGCAGGGGAGATCGCGGCCTCCAGCCAAGTGCTTGCCGAGTTCGCGGCAACGCTTCTCCACAAAGTGACGCCAGCTTCAAAACCAGAAGATTTGATCGCGCTTCTGGATACGCTAGGGCCGATCAAACTGGTCCCCGTCGACGGAGACATCATCCACCGCGCCGTGCAGGCTCGGGGCCAGTATGGTTTGCACTTCT
>WNGH01001302.1_pt1 | contig 25977 bp, 28 predicted proteins | sample 5400631 | NCBI WGS metagenome assembly WNGH01 (sample SAMN13153373, study PRJNA577476) | soil metagenome | isolation source: 115 cm soil or saprolite under Garry oak tree replicate 1 | place: USA:California | collected 2016-06-15
CTGTTCAATATCCCGACTTTCTGAAATTCGGATCGAGGTGGTGAGCGGACCTCACCGGCTAGGCGGTCTGGTACGCAGGTGGCCCTCGTAGTCGCGCTTGCCGAGAGGCACGCCCCGCGAGCGCAGGATGTCGTAGGCGGTGACGGCGTGAAAATGGAAGTTGGGCAGCGAAAACGAGAGAATAAGGGTCTCCGACGTGAAGGCGAGCCTCCGCGGGCCGATCTGAAGGTCCAGGTTCTTGCCCGCCCAGCCGTTGACATCGTCGGGGGTAAACGCCTCTAGCGCCGTTTCCGCCTTCCTGATCATGGCCTGCAGGTCGGCGAAGGGGACCGGCCCGACCAGGGCGGGTGGGGCGAACATGCCGGTCTTCACTGCCTCCAGCCCCCACACCGCATGGTGCCACGCCGCTTCGATCTGGAAATGGAAGGGCGCCATGTCGGCGAAGAGCCGGGCGTGCACGAAGTCGTCCGGGTCGGCGCCGGTCTCGGCGCAGTGCTTGGCCGCGCGGTCGAGGAAGCCCCCCACGGCCCTTACGGTCTGCAGGAAGGTCGGCACGCTGAGGTCGTAGAATGATGTCGCCACCGACTTCCCCTTGCTTGAATCGAACAGTGCCATGCGGCCCGTGGAGGACTGAGCACCAAATTCTAGGCCATCGTCGATCCGGCAATCTATCGGGCACAGGCGCTTCGCGCGAGCCAGCAGTCGTCGTGAATGCCTTGCGTGGAACCCGTTTCCGTAGGTCCGCTCGGGTCGATATCGCAACCACTCTACCCACCCGTGAAGCGGACCCTCGTGAGGCTCGCTCATTGATGGGTGGCAACAAGGCGTAGGGGGCCTTGGCCCTTAGACGAGGCGACAAATCACTATAAAATCAGTCCATTGAAACGGATGGAGACGGGCTGTGAGCTTCATCGACGGCGATAGCCGAGATCAGATCAGCCTGCTGCCAGCTTGCGTAGATGATTACGTGGCGCCGGACGCCCTCGTTCGCGTCGTCGATGCGTTCGTCGCTAGCCTGGACCTCGCCGAACTGGGTTTCAATCGGGTGATTGCCGCGGCGACTGGCAGGCCAGGCTATCAGCCTGGCGACATGCTTCGCCTCTATATTTGGGGCTACCTCAACCAGGTCCGATCATCGCGCCACTTGGAGAAAGGCCTGCGTCCGTGACCTCGAAGCGCTATGGCTGATGCGCCGCCTGGCTCCCGACTACAGGACCATCGCCGCCTTCCGGCATGACAACCCCGAAGCGATTGTCTCGGCGAGTGCCGCCTTCGTCCAATTCTGCCGGGCGCAGCGCTTGATCGGCGGGCAGTTGGTGGCGCTGGACGGAACCAAGATGCGCGCCGTCGCGAGTTCAAAGAACATCGCTGGCGCCGAACGCCTCTCCCGGGACATCGCCCATACCGAGAAGGAGATCGCTTACTACCTGCACCGGCTCGACATCATCGATGAGACCGTCGCCCGCGGGTACGACGATCAGCCTCTGCATCGCGAGAACTTCAAGGCTGCGGTCTCCGCGCTCCATCGGCGGAAGGATCGGCTGGCCAAACGACAGCGGGAATTGCAGCGTCGTGACGAGAAGGTGCTCGTCTTCGGTGAGCCCGAAGCCAGACCTATGGGCTATGGCCGAGCCCCAAAGGCACCGTCCTACAATCTCCAGAGCGTCGTCGACACCGACAGCGGATTGATCGTCCACCACGACGTCTACAACGAAGCCAACGACAGCCACTTGCTCTACCCGATGGCGGTGGCGACCAAGGAGGTGTTGGAGGTCGATCACATCCAGGTCGTCACCGACGGTGGCTACTCCAACGCGGAGGAGGTCGCCAGGTGCGAACAGGATGCCATAGAGGTGGCGGCGCCGATCAAACGCGGCGCGATGAACTCAGACCATTTCCGGCCGGTGGAGTTCGTCTACGATGAGGTGAGCGACACCCTTCGGTGTCCGGCGGGCGAGACTTTGCGACCATCCGGCGCGCACACCCGCAACAGGGCGATCCGCTATCGCACACCAGCATGTGGAAGTTGCGCGCTGAAGCCTCGATGCACGCCCGGCGTCCAGCGTACGATTCACCGTCTCGTCGATCAGAGCGCGCTGGACCGAATGGAGGGCCGGATCCACGCTAATCCGAGCCTGATGACGATACGCCGGTGCACTGTCGAGCATCCGTTCGGGACGATCAAACGAATGTCGGGAGGCGGAAGGTTTCTGACACGAGGTCTCAGAGCGGTGAAGGCGGAAGCGGCGCTCTCGGTTCTAGCCTTCAACATCCTCCACGCGGTCAACGCCTTCGGAACGAGGGCAGTCACGCCAAGCTGAACCGTTATGCCGGGCCGCGTTCGAAGCCTCCGGCACAGGTTGGAGGTTTTAGCACAGCCTGCCTTGCGGCGCCCCGTTGCGTTTGAACGGCGCCGGCCCGCGTGCCGCGCGCCTGTGCCGTGTCAGCAAGGCTCGCAACGGCAGGCGTTTGCCATCCAGCGGCGTGCGCCGCCCCGCGGCTCGCCGGCTTTACCCCAAAAGGACGGATTAAGGACCGACGTCATTGAGGCCGGCCGTGCCGCCATGGTAAGCGGGCGTAGGGAAGGACGATCGAATCGGCTCCTCATGGCAAAGCCGCGCAATCGAAACTCGACGGATCTCGATCGGCGCAAGCTGCTGCGAGCATGCGTGCGGGGCGCCGCTGCGGGCATCGCCGGCCTCGGTCTCTCCGCCCGGCGCGCCGTCGCGGAAGACGCCATGCTCCGGGCCCTGACCCAGCAGAACCAGGGCGGCCATTTCGACCCGGGCTTCGCTTCGGTCTCGCGCACGATGCCGATGCCCGACCCGTCCCTGCCGACGCTTTCGCCGGCAACCGTCCAGGCGACCGAGGCTGCGATCGGGCGATATGAGGCGATCTTGTCCGGCGGCGGCTGGCCGGAGGTCGAGCCGGTCGATCCCATGCGGCTTGGCATGCGCCATCGAAACGTCGCCGATTTGCGGCGGCGCCTCGCCGGGTGCGGCGGTTTCAGGCCCGCCACGGCCTCAACGTCGATGGCGTCATGCGCGAGCAGACGTTTCGTTCCGTCAACGTGCCGGCGTCAGTCCGGATCAGCCAGCTCAAGACCAATTTGGCGCGCCTGCGCGCATTCGGGGCGCTCGGCAATCGCTTCGTGGTGTGCAACATCCCGGCCGCTCAGATCGAGGCCGTGGAGAACGACACCGTGGTGTCGCGTTACACCGCGGTGGTCGGCAAGCCCGATCGGCCCTCGCCCGAGATCCAGAGCAAGATCGTCGAGATCAATTTCAATCCGTACTGGACGGTGCCGGTGTCGATCGTGCGCCGCGACCTGATCCCGAAGATGCAGGCGGAGCCCGACTATCTGGCCAAGAACCGCATCCACATCTTCGATCCGCACGGCCGCGAGCTGCCCGCGCAGCAGATCAACTGGTATTCGGAACGGGCGATGAGCTACCGGTTCAAGCAGGATCCGGGCGATTTCAATTCGCTCGGCTCCATCCGCATCAATTTTCCCAATTCGCACGAAGTCTACATGCACGACACGCCGTTCAAGAATTTGTTCGGCGAGGATTTCCGGTTTCATTCTTCCGGTTGCGTGCGGGTCCAGAACGTCCGCGAACTGGTGAATTGGCTGCTGGCGACCACGCCGGGCTGGTCGCGACGGGAAACCGATCAGGCGATCCGTACCGGGGAGCGCAAGGATGCCCGGCTCGCACCGGCGATTCCGTTGCACTGGGTCTACGTCACCGCCTGGGCGACCGCGGACGGGGTCGTGCAGTTCCGCGAGGACATCTACAACCGCGACGGCCTCGGAGCCTACGCCACGCGCGCCGATGCTGTTCCGCCCCCCGTCGGCGCCCGCTGAGCGCCGACGATTGCCGCTCCAACGGCCCCGGTCCGGGTCCGGCCGGGCCGCCGCCGAACCCTAGATGTAGAAGACGTGGGGTTCCGCCATCCCAGAGCTTGGCGGTCCGGGGCCAATGTGATATCGCCAGGGTGCGCTTGCGGCAGCGTCGGTCTCGTGACGGCATATCCCCGAACCGTGCCTCGGCCGGTTCGGAGATGACCGAGAGAGCCCGGGTGAAATCGAGCTGATCTTTTTCGGGCGCGCAAATCTCGGCAAAGCGCGCCAAAAGCCGGTCGGGCGGGGCCACGCCACGGCCGCCGCTCCCTTATTGCCGACTGCCGCAAGGAGGCCTGATGTCCGCCCGGGATGCCGCCGCCGTTTCCGCCGATACCGATACGTTTTTCAAGGCGCCGCTCGCAGAGGCCGATCCCGAGATCGCGGAGGCGATCCGGCTCGAGCTCGGCCGCCAGCGCGACGAGATCGAGCTGATCGCCTCGGAGAACATCGTCAGCCGTGCCGTGCTCGAAGCACAGGGCTCGGTGCTCACCAACAAATATGCGGAAGGCTATCCGGGCCGGCGATACTACGGCGGCTGCCAGTTCGTCGACATCGCGGAACAACTCGCCATCGAGCGCAGCACCAGATTGTTCGGCTGTGCCTTCGCCAACGTGCAGCCTCACTCGGGCGCGCAGGCCAACCAGGCGGCGTTCATGGCGATGATGCAGCCGGGCGATACCTTCATGGGCCTCAACCTCGCCGCCGGCGGGCACCTGACCCACGGCTCGCCGGTCAATCTGTCGGGCAAGTGGTTCCACGTCGTGCCCTATGGGGTGCACCGGCAGGACCAACGCATCGACTTCGAGGAGGTCGAGCGCCTCGCGCACGAGCACAAGCCGAAAGTGATCGTCACCGGCGGCTCGGCTTACCCCCGCATCATCGATTTCCGCCGGTTCCGAGAGATCGCGGACAGCGTCGGCGCGCTGCTCATGGTCGACATGGCGCATTTTGCCGGCCTGGTGGCGGGCGGCGCCCATCCGAGCCCGTTCCCGCATGCGCACGTCGTGACCTCGACGACGCACAAGACCTTGCGCGGACCCCGCGGCGGTTTCGTGCTGACCAACGACGAGGAATTGGCGCGAAAAATCAACTCCGCGGTGTTCCCGGGCTCGCAAGGCGGACCGCTGATGCACGTGATCGCCGCCAAGGCGGTGGCCTTCGGCGAGGCGCTGCGGCCTTCGTTCCGATCCTATGCCAAAGCGGTGCTCGAGAACGCCAAGGCGCTGGCCGAAATCCTGAAGTCGCGGGGGCTCGACATCGTCTCGGGCGGGACCGACACGCACCTCATGCTGGTCGATCTTCGCCCCAAGCGCCTGACCGGCAAGGTGGCGGAGGCCGCGCTCGGCCGTGCGCATATCACCTGCAACAAGAACGGCATCCCGTTCGACCCCGAGAAGCCGACGATCACTTCCGGCATTCGCATCGGCACCCCTGCGGGCACCAGCCGCGGTTTCGGCGTCGCCGAGTTCCGGCAGGTCGGAGAGCTGATCGCCGAAGTGCTCGATGCGCTTTCCCGCAGCGGCGCCGCCGAGGACGTAGTCACGGAAGCGGCGGTGCGGGACAAGGTGAAGCGGCTGGTCGCTCGATTCCCGATCTACAACGTCTGAGTTGCGAGCATGCGCTGTCCGAACTGCGGGAGCCTCGATACCCAGGTCAAGGATTCGCGTCCGACCGAGGATTCCGCGGCGATCCGGAGGCGGCGGGTCTGCCTCGCCTGCAACTTCCGCTTCACCACGTTCGAACGCGTGCAATTGCGCGAGCTGGTGGTGATCAAGCGCAATGGCCGGCGCGTGCCGTTCGACCGCGACAAGCTGATGCGCTCGGTTCAGATCGCGCTGCGCAAGCGGCCGGTCGATCCCGAGCGCGTCGAGCAGATGGTCTCGAAAATCGTCCGCGAGCTGGAAAGCCTCGGCGAAAACGAGGTGAGCTCGGAGACGATCGGCGAGACCGTGATGGAGCATCTGCGCGGGCTCGACGATGTCGCCTATGTGCGGTTTGCCTCCGTCTACCGCAACTTCCGCGAACCCAAGGATTTCCAGGCGGTGCTGGGAGAGCTGAGCGCCGACGAGCAGGTCCGGGCGCCCGCGCACGAGCACAAATGAGTGCCGCCGCCCAGGCGATGCTTTCCGATTTCGCCGAGGACGCGCGGTTCATGAGCTCGGCGCTCGCGCTGGGGCGCCGCGGGCTCGGCAACGTCTGGCCCAATCCCGCCGTCGGAGCGATCATCGTACGGCATGGCCCGAGCGGGCCGCTCGTCGTCGGACGGGGCTGGACCCAGCCCGGCGGGCGGCCTCACGCCGAACCCGAGGCGCTGGCGCGCGCGGGCGCCTTGGCGCGGGGCGCCACGCTCTATGTCACGCTCGAGCCGTGCTCCCACCACGGCAAGAGCCCGCCTTGCGCCGACGCGATCGTCGCCGCGGGGATTTCGACGGTGGTCTCGGCCCTCGAGGATCCGAATCCGGAGGTTGCCGGCAGGGGGCATGCGCGTCTCGAGGCTGCCGGCGTTGCCGTGAGGACCGGGACCGGCGCGGCCGAAGCCGCGCAGGCCCATGCGGGCCACATCCGCCGCATGCGCGAGCAGAGACCCGAGGTCACGCTCAAGCTCGCGATCTCCGCGGACGGCAAGGCCGGCCTTGCGGGGCGGCGGCCGGCCGCCATCACCGGGGAGCGCGCCCGCGACCGCGTGCATCTCCTGCGCGCGATGAACGACGCCATCGTGGTGGGGATCGGAACCGTGCTCGCCGATGATCCTTTGCTCACCTGCCGGCTGCCCGGAATGGCCGCCCGCTCGCCGGTGCGCGTCGTGTTCGACGCTTCCTTGCGGCTACCTCTCGGTGGCCGCTTGGTTGCGAGCACCAAGGAAGCGCCGCTGTGGGTACTTACGGCTGCTTCCGCGCCTCCCGGCCGGGAAGATGCGCTGCGCGCCCGCGGAGTCGAAATGATGCAGGTCGAGATCTCGGCGCCCGGCCGGCTCGATCTAGGCGCGGCCTTGCGGCTCCTCGCCGCCGGAGGCATCACCCGGCTCCTGGTCGAGGGCGGCCCGATCCTCGCCGCCGCGATGATTGCCAGCGATCTCGTGGACGAAGTCGCGTTGTTCCAGGCGAGCGCGAGCATCGGCCCCGAGGGCATCGACGCGCTCGAAGGAATGCCGATATCCGTCCTGGCGCGCTCGCAGCGATTCAAGTCGATCGGCGTCGAATGCCTCGGACCCGACCGCTTGGAAAAGTTTGTGCGGGCCTGACCTTTGTTCACCGGCATCGTCACCGATATCGGCGAAGTGCTCGCCGTCACGCCGCGCGCCGAAGGGCTGCGCCGGGTGACGATCGGCTGCGCCTACGATCGCGCCTCGATCGCGCTCGGGGCGTCGATCGCCTGTGCGGGCATCTGCCTGACCGCGGTGGAAGTCGGGGTGCGGGATGGCCGCACCTGGTTCGCGGTGGACGCCGCGGCAGAGACGCTCGCCGTCACCACGGCCGGAAACTGGCGCGAGGGCACGCGGATCAATCTGGAGCGCGCGCTGAGAATGGGAGATGAGCTGGGCGGTCATCTCGTCAGCGGCCATGTCGACGGCATTGCCGAGGTGCTCGCGCGCGAAGATCTGCCCGACATGGCCCGGTTCACGCTGGCCACGCCGGCGGCATTGGCGCGGTTCATCGCGCCCAAGGGCTCGGTCGCGCTCGACGGCACTTCGCTCACCGTCAACGAAGTCGATGGGAACACGTTCGGCGTTCTCATCATTCCCCACACGCTGCAAGCGACCACGCTCGGCGCCAACCGCCAAGGCGACGCGCTCAATCTCGAGGTCGACCCGATGGCGCGCTACGCCGCGCGTTTGATGGAAACGCGCTAAGATGCACCTACGCTAATTTTTTCGGAGGCGTGAATGGCCGAGCCGCGCAGAGCCGACAGGGGCGAAGAGGGCGATGTCGCCGGATCGCGCATTCTCGTCGTCGAGGCGCGGTTCTACGACGATATCGCCGATGCGCTGCTCGCGGGCGCTCGCCGCGTGCTCGAGGCGGAAGGCGTCGCCTTCGACCGCGTCAGCGTGCCGGGCTCGCTGGAGATTCCCGCCGCGATCGCGATGGCACTCGAAGCGGCGGAAGGCCAGCAGCGTCCCTACGACGGGGTCGTTGCGCTCGGCTGCGTCATTCGCGGCGATACGATCCATTTCGACATCGTTGCCATTCAATCCGCGCGGGCGCTGATGGATATCGCGGTCGCGCGCAGCCTGCCGGTCGGCAACGGAATCCTCACCGTCGATACCGAAGCGCAGGCCTGGGCGCGGGCGCGGGTGGAGGAGGCGGACAAGGGCGGCGATGCGGCGCGCGCCGCGCTCGCGATGGTGAGAATCAAGCGGCGCCTCGCGTCGCGCTGAGGAAGCAGGATGTCGAAAATCGCAGCGAAACACGGGCGCAAGGCCAACCGGCGCGGGGCGGCGCGGCTGGCGGCGGTGCAGGCGCTCTATCAGATGGACATCGCGGCGACGCCGCTCAACGACATCCTTGCCGAGTTCGAAAGCCACTGGCTCGGCCGCGAGGTCGAGGGCTCGACCTATCTGCCGGCCGAAGCCGCGTTTTTCCGCGAGATCGTCGGCGGCTTCGTCCGCGAGCAGCGTCGGCTCGACCCGCTGATCGACCGCGCGCTCGCCGGCGGCTGGCCGCTCAAGCGGGTCGAGGCCCTGCTGCGCGCCGCGCTGCGGGCGGGCGCCTTCGAGCTCGACCAACGCCGCGATGTTCCCGCGCGCGTCGTCATCTCGGAATATGTCGACGTCGCCAATGCGTTTCTCGACGGCGAGGAGACCGGCATGGTCAATGCGGTGCTGGATGTATTGGCCCGACAATTGCGTTCGGCCGAGTTCGACCGGGCGACGGGCTAAGCGCGATGGTGGAGAAGGCCGAGGGTTCCGCGGAGGATCGGCTGATCGCGCGTTATTTTCGTCCGCTCGCATCGCATCCGGGCGCGCTCGGCCTTGCCGATGACGCCGCGATCCTGGTGCCGCCGCCCGGCTGCGATGTCGTGCTCAAGGCCGATGCCATCATCGGCGGCGTTCATTTCTTTCCCGAGGATTCCGCCGATGCCGTCGGACGCAAGGCGTTGCGCGTCAACCTCTCGGATCTTGCCGCCAAGGGCGCGAAACCGGTCGGTTTCCTGCTCTCGCTCGCGCTGCCGGACGGCACGCCCGACGTATGGCTGGCGGGCTTCGCGGATGGGCTGCGCGCCGACGCGCAGTTCTACGGATGCCCACTGCTCGGCGGCGACACCGACCGGACGCCGGGTCCGGTGATGGTTTCGATCGCCGCGTTCGGCACGGTACCGCACGGCGGCATGGTGCGGCGGAGCGGGGCCAAACCGGGCGACACCGTGTTCGTGAGCGGCACGATCGGCGATGCGGCGCTGGGACTGAAGCTTCGCCGCGAGCCCGGATTCGCGGCGCGCTATCGACTAGAGCCACACGAGCGGGACCATCTGCTGGCGCGATATCTCATTCCCGAGCCGCGCCTGGCGTTGTCCGAGCCGCTTCGCCTCTATGCGTCGGCCGCCATGGACGTCTCCGACGGGCTTGCCGGCGATCTGGCCAAGCTATGCGGCGCCTCCGGCGGGTCGGCCGAAATCGAGATCGAGAAGGTGCCGCTTTCCGATGCCGCCCGGCGAATCATCGCCGTCGACGCGAGTGCGAGCGAGCTCGCCGTGACCGGCGGCGATGATTACGAGGTCGTGTGCACGATAGCGGCTGAAAAGCTCGATGCCTTTCGCGCCGCGGCATTTGCCTCGGGCGTTGCCGTGACCGAAATCGGCCGCATCATTGCCGGCCGCACTGCGCCGCGATTTTTGGACCGGCACGGACATGCGCTCGAGTTCGCACATCCCTCCTTCAGCCATTTCTGATCTGTAGGTGCGAGCTCCAGTTCGGAAACAGGCATTGGCCTCGGCGAGACGGTAGCGACTCGCTTCCAGCCCGACCCTATGATCTCATTCACCGAACATTTCGCACAGAATTGCCAGCGCAGCCATCAATGTTTTGGAGTCTGCCGATCCCAACCGTCTCACCAGCCGCGACTTGTCGAGCGCCCGGATCTGTTCGAGGAGAACGAGGCCATTCTTACCGGCGAACTTGATGGGAACGCGAAATCCTGCCGGGCGGCTGCCAGTCGTCATCGGGGCGACGATCGCTACATCGAGAAAATCGTGGATCTCCGGCGGAGAAACGATCATGCAGGGACGAGTCTTGCGGATTTCCCTGCCGCGAGTTGGATCGAGCTGAGACAGCCACACCTCTCCTCGCTTCACCACTTCAAATCCTCATCAGCTTCGTTGCCGAACTCGGGCCACACGAGCCGACCGTTCCCCGCCGCGGCGACCGCCTTGCTGTCCTCGGCCCATCCTTGGCGCGGACGTTTCTTGATCGGCGCAATGAAGATCTTGCCACCTTGCACGGTCATGTCCACGCGATCCCCGGCCTTGGCGCCGATTTCGGCCAGCAGCGGCTTGGGAATGATCACCGCATGCGAATTTCCCAACTTGCGAATCGCGATTTTCATGGGTCAACCCAGGTTATAACTTTGTTATACCTGGTCCAGTGAGTTCGGTCAACGACATGGATACTTGCAGGCGGCCCACAAGCGTCACGTTCAAGTGGAAGAATCGTGGCTTCGGCTGGACCGCGGCCAACGACCCTGACGGTCGTGCTGGTGGCCGCAGGACTGCTGGGCTGGCTCGTGTTGCGCGAGCGGCCGCGGTTCGCCTGAGCCGAGCTCGACCTGCTGTGCTCGGCATTCGGGAAGCTGCCGGCGCGCATCTCCGGCGTTGCGTCGCAGCGGTGTTTTTGGCAATGTCCGCGCCGCTTCAGGACCCTTGCGGTCCAGCCTGGCGGGACTCGGCCGCATCGGCGCGGCGAGGGGGCTCCCGCCCGTTTTCAGCGAAATGGGGTGGAATTCATGACTGCTTTGTGGGGCATCATCGCCTGCGGCGTGCTCGCCATCCTCTACGGCATCTGGGCCATCCAGTCCGTGATGTCGGCGGATGCCGGAAGCCAAAAGATGCAGGAGATCTCCGCGGCAATCCGCGAAGGCGCGCAAGCCTACCTCAAGCGCCAGTACACCACGATCGCGGCAGTGGGGATCATCATTTTCGTCATCGTCGGATTTCTGCTGGGTTGGCTGGTTGCGCTCGGGTTCGCGATCGGCGCGGTGCTTTCCGCCGCGGCCGGCTTCATCGGCATGAACGTTTCGGTGAGAGCCAACGTGCGCACGGCGCAGGCCGCGATCGGCTCGCTGGCCGGAGGTTTGGACATCGCATTCAAGTCGGGCGCGATCACCGGCATGTTCGTGGCCGGGCTGGCGCTGCTCGGCGTCACCGTCTATTTCACTGTCCTGACCGGCTGGCTGGGGAGGGCCCCCAATGACCGCACCGTCGTCGATGCCCTGGTGGCACTCGGCTTCGGCGGATCGCTGATCTCGATCTTCGCCCGTCTCGGCGGCGGCATCTTCACCAAGGGCGCCGACGTCGGCGGCGATCTCGTCGGCAAGGTCGAAGCCGGCATTCCCGAGGACGATCCGCGCAATCCCGCGACCATCGCCGACAACGTCGGCGACAACGTCGGCGATTGCGCCGGCATGGCGGCCGACCTGTTCGAGACCTATGCGGTGACCACGGTCGCCACCATGGTGCTCGCCTCGATCTTCTTCGGCGGCAATTCCGCGATCCTCAGGCCGATGATGATCCTGCCGCTCGCGATCGGGGGCGCCTGCGTGGTGACCTCGATCATCGGCACCTTCTTCGTCAAGCTCGGGCCGAGCCAATCGATCATGGGGGCGCTCTACAAGGGCTTCATCGTCACCGCCGTGCTCTCGCTCGTAGGCGAGGCGCTGGTGATCTACTTCTTGCTGCCCGGCGGCTTCGGCCCGATCCCGGGCGCGGCCTATGGCGGGGCCAATTTGTTCGCCTGCGGCGTCGTCGGGCTGGTCGTCACCGGCCTGATCGTGTGGATCACCGAATATTACACCGGCACCAATTTCCGTCCGGTGCAGTCGATCGCCAAGGCTTCGATCACCGGCCATGGCACCAACATCATTCAGGGGCTGGCGATCTCACTGGAAGCGACCGCCCTGCCGACCATCGTCATCATCACCGGCATTCTCGTCAGCTACGGGCTTGCGGGCCTGTTCGGGATCGCGGTGGCGGTGACCAGCATGCTGTCGCTCGCGGGCCTGGTGGTCGCGCTCGACGCGTTCGGGCCGGTGACCGACAACGCCGGCGGGATCGCCGAAATGTCCGGGCTGCCGAAGGAGGTGAGAAAGTCGACCGACGCGCTCGACGCGGTCGGCAACACCACCAAGGCGATCACCAAAGGCTATGCGATCGGTTCGGCCGGCCTCGGCGCGCTCGTGCTGTTCGCCGCCTACAACGAGGATCTCAAATACTTCATCGCGCACGCGGACCAGGTCCGGTACTTCCAGGGCGTGAAGCTCGATTTCTCGCTCAACAATCCGTACGTGGTCGCCGGGCTGCTGTTCGGCGGATTGTTGCCGTATCTGTTCGGCGCGATGGGCATGACGGCGGTCGGTCGCGCGGCGAGCTCGATCGTCGAGGAAGTGCGCCGGCAGTTCCGCGAAAAACCCGGCATCATGACCTACAAGGACCGGCCCGATTACGGCCGCGCCGTCGACATGCTCACCAAGGCGGCGATCAAGGAGATGATCGTTCCCTCGCTCTTGCCGGTGCTCTCCCCGATCGTGGTGTATTTCATCATCTATTTCGTCGCCGGCGGGGGACCGGCCGGCAAATCCGCGGCGTTCTCGGCAGTCGGCGCCATGCTGCTCGGCGTCATCGTCACCGGCCTGTTCGTGGCGATCTCGATGACCTCCGGCGGCGGCGCCTGGGACAATGCCAAGAAATACATCGAGGACGGCCATTACGGCGGCAAAGGCTCGGAGCCGCACAAAGCCGCGGTCACCGGCGATACGGTGGGAGATCCTTACAAAGACACCGCAGGTCCGGCGGTCAACCCGATGATCAAGATCACCAATATCGTGGCGCTGCTGCTGCTGGCCGTCCTGGCACACCAGTGAGGATCGCAGGATGGGTTGAGCGGTAGCGAAACTCCATCGGTTTGCTGATCGAGGGCCCCGCCTTCGCGGGGACGCTGGGCTTCGGCCATCGGTTTCGCCGCGCTCAACCCATCCCGCGCTGGCTAATCTTTGCCGAAAATCTTGAACACGTAGCTCAGATAATTGAGCTCCTTGCCGGCGGTGGGCGTGGTCCGGCTGACGAAGTCGAAAATCCTTCCGTCCTGCATTCCGTAGTCCGCCAGGCGCTCGACCCGCCGGTTCTTGTCGAAATAGACGGCGATGACCCGCTGGTTCACCACCCTCTGCGGCAGGAACGCGGTCTTTTCGGCGCGCTCGGAAATATAATAGAACACCTCGCCGTTCACGGTTGCGACGGTCGATGGCGTGCCGAGAACGATGAGCACCTGCTCCTGGGTGGCGCCGAGCGGGATCTGCTCCAGCGCTCCTTCCTGGACCACGTAGCCGTGGTAGTAGGTCTGCGTGAAGCCGCAGCCGGAGAGCAGCAAGGCAGTTGCGAGCGATATCGCAACGGCGATTGCCCCGCGTCCGCCTCCGCGCCGGTCCACGCTGCGCATGTTCCCCGTTGCCCCTTTGCCCGCGAACCCGTGACCTAACCCGCAGACCCGCCGATTGCAACGCGCGGCGAGCCGGGTGCGGCGCTCGGCGCCCAGGCCCCCCCGGCGCCCTGGCGTCCTGGCGTCCTGCGCCGCACCATCGGTGTCCTCTATGGCGCGATCGTGGCGCGAATCGCCGCGAGCAGCCGTCCGTGCCGCTCGGGAACCGCCAAGCGCCGAGTTGCCCGTGGGCGAGGTGCAATTTCATCGCCGAAGCACCATATTTCCCGGCAGAATCGTAGGCTTTCGGATGGCCAGAACCGAGCACCCATGGACCGTGCCGATTCGGGTGGAAGACGTCCCCGAGACCGGCCGTCGCGTCGAGCTTGCGGCCGACGAGTCGATCCGCACCACGCTGGCCGAAGCCGCGGGCGTGAACGGGTTGACGCGGCTCGAGGCGACGTTCGATCTCACCCGGCGCGGCCGAAGCGGTTTGCACGTCGTCGGCGAGATCTCCGCCACCGTGCGGCAGACCTGCGTTGTCACCCTCGAATCGATTTTGAACGAGGTGGTTGAGCCGGTCGATCTGCTGTTCGCACCCGCCCGCGCACAAACAAGTCCCGCGGCGGAACTCCCCGTGGAAGCCGGTTATCCGCCTGAACCGATCGTCGACGGCAGGCTCGATCTGGGCGCGCTTGCGACCGAGTTCCTGATCCTCGGCATCGATCCATATCCGCGCAAGCCGGGCGCCGTGTTCGAAGCTCCGTCAAGCGCGGATCGGGACGCGACAGCGTTTGCGGCCTTGGCCGCGCTCAAGAAAAGCGATGGCGGAACCGAGCGTTAGTGCGTCCCTTGCCGAGCCCGACAAGTGTGTTGTGTCCTTTGCCCGACACGCTATTGTCCACCGGGCTGGTCGCCGGGCTGCTCCGAAAACCACAATTCCGGCGCGTCGAAGGGTGCTGCCAGGGTCGATCCATGCCCCATAAGGTCCGTATCGCGCTCGACGCCATGGGGGGCGACGTTGGCGCGTCGGTAGTCGTGCCGGGAGCCGAGATATCCCTGCAGCGTCACCCCGATACCGAATTCCTGCTGTTCGGCAACCGCGCCGCGATCGAGCCTTTGCTGGAGGCGAGACCGGGACTGAGGAGCGCCGCGCGGATCATCCACACCGATGTGGCGGTCAAGATGGACGACAAGCCGAGCCAGGCTCTGCGTTACGGCCGCTGGAAATCCTCGATGTGGTTGGCGCTGGACGCGGTGAAGAAACACGAAGCCGACGTAACGGTCTCGGCCGGCAATACCGGCGCCCTCATGGCCATGGCCAAGTTCAATCTCAAGACCATGCAGGGGATCGATCGCCCGGCGATCGCGGCATTGTGGCCGACCCTCAAAGGCGAATCCATCGTGCTCGACCTGGGGGCTTCGATCGGCGGCGATGCCCAGCACTTGGTGGACCTCGCGGTGATGGGCAGCGCCATGGCGCGGGTCGTGTTCGGGCTCGACCGGCCTTCCGTCGGGCTGCTCAATATCGGCGTTGAGGAGGTCAAGGGGCTCGAGCAAGTGCGCGAGGCGGGGCGGCTGCTGCGCGAGGCAAACCTGCAGAATCTCGAATACATCGGCTTCATCGAGGGCACCGACATCGCGGACGGGACGGCCGACGTGGTGGTCACCGAGGGCTTCGCCGGCAACATCGCGCTCAAGACCGCCGAAGGCACCGCCCGCCAGTTCGTGCAATACCTCAGGAGCGCCATGAGCCGCACGTGGCGCACCAGGCTCGGCTACCTCTTGGCGCGCCAGGCGTTCCGCACGCTCAATGAAAAGATGGATCCGCGCAAGGTCAACGGGGGAGTGTTTCTCGGGCTCAACGGCATCGTCATCAAGAGCCACGGCGGCACCGATGCCGAGGGCTTCGCTTCCGCGGTCGATCTCGGCTACGACATGGCGCGCTACGACCTGCTCGCGAAAATCGAGCAGACGCTCGGCCGCAGCGGTGCCGGCGACTCGGCGATCAGGATCGGCGAGGTCGCCTCGTGAGCATCCTGCGTTCGGTCGTGCTCGGCTGCGGTGCCTATCTGCCGAAGCGCATCCTCAGCAATGACGATCTTGCGCGGACGGTCGACACCTCCGACGAATGGATCGTGCAGCGCACCGGCATCCGCCAGCGCCACGTCGCTGCACCCGGCGAGTTCACCTCGCATCTGGGAATTGCCGCTGCGGGCGCCGCCATCGCCGATGCCGGCGTCGATCCGCAGTCCATCGACTTGATCGTGGTGGCGACCTCGACGCCGGACAACACCTTTCCGGCCACGGCGGTGTCGGTGCAGGACGGGCTCGGCATCACCGGCGGCGCGGCGTTCGATCTGCAAGCGGTCTGCTCCGGGTTCGTGTTCGGGCTCGCCACCGCCGACGGGCTGCTCAGGACGCGGGAGTTCAAGCGCGCGCTGGTGATCGGTGCGGAAACGTTCTCGCGGATACTCGATTGGACCGACCGCACCACATGCGTGCTGTTCGGCGACGGCGCCGGTGCGGTGGTGCTCGAGGGGCAGGACCAGCCCGGCACGACCGAGGACCGCGGTGTCCTGACCTCGCGCCTGCGCTCCGACGGCCGCTACAAGATGAAGCTCTATGTCGACGGCGGTCCGTCCTCGACCGGCACCGTCGGGCACCTGCGCATGGAGGGACGCGAGGTGTTTCGCCACGCGGTGGCGATGATCTCCGACGTGGTCACCGAGGCGTTCCGCGAAACCGGCTATTGCGTCGACGATATCGACTGGTTCGTGCCGCATCAGGCCAACCAGCGCATCATCGACGGCTCGGCGCGCAAGCTCGGCATCGATCCGAAAAAGATCGTCAGCACCGTGGACCGGCACGCCAACACCTCGGCAGCCTCTATCCCGCTCGCGCTCGCGGCCGCTCGGGCGGATGGACGCATCAAGCATGGCGATCTCGTCCTGCTCGAGGCGATGGGCGGGGGTTTTACCTGGGGTGCCTTGCTGCTGCGGTGGTAAGCGGGATCGTCCCCTGGCGCCATTGACCGGCCATGTGAATATCGTCGATAATTCATGAGGATAGGTTTGCCGCGGAGCGGAGCGGGGCGGAACGATGGCTGGGAAAACTGTGACGCGCGCGGATCTATGCGAGGCGGTCTACCAAAAAGTAGGCCTGTCGCGCACCGAATCCGCTATGCTGGTCGAACTGGTCCTCAAGGAGATCACCGACTGCCTTGAACGCGGCGAAACCGTGAAACTTTCCTCGTTCGGATCGTTCATAGTCCGCAAGAAAGGTCAGAGAATCGGGCGCAATCCGAAGACCGGCAAGGAAGTGCCGATTTCCCCGCGTCGGGTCATGGTGTTCAAGCCTTCCGCGATCCTCAAGCAGCGCATCAATCCGGGGCTTGACGGCGGCCACAAAGCATAGAGCGAAGGAACCTGCCGCAATGGAAAAGGCGCCCGATGCGTTCCGAACCATCAGCGAAGTCGCGGAGGAGCTCGATCTTCCCCAGCATGTGCTCCGCTTCTGGGAGACCCGGTTCGTCCAGATCAAGCCGATGAAGCGCGGCGGCGGCCGCCGCTACTATCGGCCCGACGACGTGGACCTGCTGCGCGGAATCCGGCATCTGCTCTATGGCGAGGGGTACACGATCCGCGGCGTACAGCGCATCCTCAAGGACGAGGGCATCAAGTTCGTTCAGGCGGTCTGGCGCACCGGGGCGCCGCAGCCGGCGCAAGCCGCCGCGGACGAAGATGGCGGCGAAGAGGCTGCCGCCGGTCCCGGCGCCCAAGAGGCTAGCCGCGGATTGCTGGGTCTTTGGCCGTCGATTCTCGGCGCTACCGACGAACCGGACGCCGCCGATGCCTCCGACCCGGAACGCATCGAGCCTTCCCTCGAAGACGGCGGCGAGCCGGGCTCGCGCGAAGCGGGGCCGCATCGAGCTTCGCGGGGGGCAAAAGCCATGGCCCCGCTCAACCAGTCTCATCGTCCGTCCGAACCGGCCATGTCCGGCGGCGATCTCCCGCGCGAAGATATTCGCAGGCTGCAGGCGGCCCTGTTCGAGCTCGGCGAGTGCCGCAGGCTGCTCGACGCGCCGCTCGGCGAAAATAGCTGAGCGGAGGCTTTCGAGCTGCTTGCCGGTATGGCTCTGGTTCTGTCTCCGCGGTCAATGCTCAAGCGATAGTGGAACGTCGTTCGCGGCCTGATTTGCCGGTCAGGTCGGCGGCGCCCGCTGCGCCGGCGCCAGGATTGGGATGAGCCCATGGACATCCGCTCCGTGACGGCGGCCGTGCGTACTTGGCCGCTCAGCCTGGGCCAAAAAGGCGCGCTGCCGAATTTTTACGACCTGGTGCTTTTTGCGTTCATTGCGGCGGCCTTTACCGCGCTGGCGCACGGCGCGCGCGAGATGGAGGCGCCTTTGGCGAGCCTCGATCTTGCCCCGGTGACGCTCGACCCGGTCAAGCTGCCCGAATATGCGTTGCGCACCACGCTCCGGATGTTTGCGGCCATCCTCGCATCGCTGGCGTTCACGTTCGTGGTCGCAACCTTGGCGGCCAAGAGCCGCAAGGCGGAGCTGGTCATCATTCCCGCCCTCGACATCCTTCAATCGGTTCCGGTGCTCGGCTTTCTCACCTTCACGGTGGTGTTCTTCATGGGGCTTTTCCCCGGCAGCCAGCTCGGCGCGGAATGCGCGGCGATCTTCGCCGTGTTCACGGCGCAAGCCTGGAACATGGCGTTCAGCTTCTATCAATCACTGCGCACCATCCCCAGGGATCTCGATGAGGTGAGCCGGCATTTCCGGCTGTCGCCATGGCTGCGCTTCTGGCGCCTGGAAGTGCCGTTCGCCGCCCCCGGCCTGATCTGGAACACGATGATGTCGATGTCGGGCGGATGGTTCTTCGTGGTCGCCTCCGAGGCGATCACGGTGGGCGCCACGAGCGTGAAGCTGCCCGGCATCGGATCCTGGCTCGCGGTCGCCATCGATCGAAAGGATATCGCAGCGGTGGCAATGGCGGTGGCGGCCATGGCCGTGGTGATCCTGGCCTACGACCAGCTCTTGTTTCGGCCGATCGTGGCTTGGGCGGACAAGTTCCGTTTCGAGCAGACCGCGGCCCAGCAGCGACCGAGATCGTGGGTCTACGACCTCGTACGGCGCACTCGCCTGTTGCGCCGCCTGTTGACGCCGATATCCCGAGCCGTTTCAGGGCTCGCTCGGCTGCGGCTCCCCGCGTTCGGCGACGGACGAGCGCGAGCGGTGCCCGGCTGGCTCGGCAAAGCTTCAGACATCGTCTGGATCCTGCTCGTGCTTGCCGCCGCGGGCTACTCGGCCTGGATAGCCGTCGAGTATCTGCGCACCACGCTCGGCCCTGACGATGTGGCCGGCGCCGTCGGACTTGGCTTGTTGACGCTCGCGCGGGTGGTCGTGCTGATTGTGATCGCCAGTCTGATCTGGGTTCCGATCGGGGTATGGATCGGGCTGCGTCCCTGGGCCGCGGAACTGGTGCAGCCGGTGGCCCAATTCCTCGCCGCGTTTCCGGCCAACGTGCTGTTTCCGATCGCCGTCGTCGCTATCGTGGCCTTTCGGCTCAATCCCGACATCTGGCTCAGCCCGCTCATGGTGCTGGGCACGCAATGGTACATCCTGTTCAATGTCGTCGCCGGCGCCAGCGCCTTCCCGACGGACCTGCGGGAGGTGTCAAGCTTGTATCGCCTGCGCTCCTGGCAATGGTGGCGCAGGGTCATGCTTCCGGGAATCTTCCCCTATTACGTGACCGGCGCTCTCACGGCGTCGGGCGGCTCGTGGAATGCGAGCATTGTCGCCGAAATGGCGAGCTGGGGCGACACCAAGCTCGAGGCCGCCGGCCTCGGCGCCTTCATCGCCCGTGCAACCGAGGCGGGAGACTATCCCCGCGTCGTGCTCGGCATCGTGGTGATGGCGGTGTTCGTGGTTCTGGTCAACCGATTGCTCTGGCGGCGGCTTTATACGATCGCCGAGCGCCGCACTCGCCTCGATTGAGAGGAGCCGGCCATGGATGCCCCGCTGTCAGTCCTTGCCCCGCTGGTCCAGGTGGAAGGCTTGCGCCACGTCTATCGGCAGGGCGAGGGGAACGTGCTCGTTCTCGACGGCGTCGATCTCACGCTCGTGGACAATGAAATCGTGGGGCTGCTCGGCCGCTCCGGCTGCGGCAAATCGACGTTGCTGCGCATCATCGCCGGGCTGATGCCGCCGACCGCCGGAATCGTCGCAATCGACGGCGAGCCGGTAAGGGGGCCCGCCAGTCAGGTGGCGATGGTGTTCCAGACCTTCGCGCTGTTTCCATGGCTCACCGTGCTGGACAATGCCGAAATCGGTCTCGAGGCGCAGGGCATGCCCGCCGCCGAACGCCACAAGCGCGCGCTCGCCGCCATCGATCTGATCGGGCTCGACGGCTACGAAAGCGCGTATCCGAAGGAACTGTCGGGCGGCATGCGCCAGCGGGTCGGGTTCGCCCGGGCGCTCGTCGTCCATCCGAAGGTGCTGTTGATGGACGAGCCCTTCTCCGCGCTCGATGTGCTCACGGCCGAGACCCTGCGCACCGATTTGCTCGATCTGTGGTGCGAAGGGCGGATGCCGATCCGCTCGATCCTGATGGTCACCCACAACATCGAGGAGGCGGTGCTCATGTGCGACCGCATCCTGGTGTTTTCCTCGAGTCCCGGCCGCATCGCCGCGGAGATCAAGGTGGACCTGCCGCAGCCCCGCAACCGGCTCGATCCGGTATTCCGTCAGCTCGTCGACGACATCTACAGGAGGATGACCGAGAGACCGGCGGGCAGACCGGCGCGCGAAGGCGTGTTCCCCGGAACCGGCATTGCCATGGTGCTGCCGCGCGTTTCACCCAACGTGCTTGCCGGACTCGCAGAGGCAGTGGCGGCGGAACCCTACAACGGTCGCGCCGATCTCCCGCCGCTGGCTGCCGAGCTGCAGATGGAGATCGATGATCTGTTTCCCGTCCTGGAGACGCTGCAGCTGCTGCGCTTCGCCGAAGTCGCCGAGGGCGATGTCCGGCTCACGGAAGCCGGGATGCGGTTCGCGCGTGCCGATCTCGACGAAGGCAAGAGGCTGTTCGCGCAGCACCTCATCGCTTACGTGCCGCTCGCCGCGCACATCAAGCGCGTGCTCGACGAACGCGCGAGCCATCGCGCCCCGGCGACGCGCTTCCGCGACGAGCTGGAAGATTCGATGCCGGAGGAGCAGGCGGAAAACACGCTGCGCGCTCTCATCTCCTGGGCGCGTTACGCCGAAGTGTTCGCCTATGACGAAGACGCCGGCGTATTCAGCCTGGAGAATCCGAGCTGATGGGTCGTTCAAGGGGCAAGGGCTCGCGGCCTCAGCTCAATGCTCGATCCGCTGCGCTTGCCGCAACGTGTCGGCACTGCGCTCGAGCGCCCGGCGTTCCTCCTCGGAGGCGTCCGGCTCGATGACGGCGATCACGCCCTGCCGGCCCACCACGCTCGGCAGCGAGAGCGTGACGCCATAACGCGCGTGATGGCTGCCGATCGGAATTGCGATGCGCTCGTCGCGGATGACGGCCTGGGCAATGCGCGCGGCCACCATCCCGATCCCGTACTGGCTGGCGTCATTGCCTTCGATGATCGCGATATTGGCATAGCGCACTTCGCGCTCGATCCGGCTGCGAAACTGCGCGGGCTCCAGGCCGCGCCGCTCGAGTTCCTGCAGCACCCGCGCCCCAGCGACGCGGGCGGAGGACCACAGGAACACCTCCGAGGTGCCATGTTCGCCGAGGATCTGGGCCTCGACGCAGGCCGGATCGACGCCGAGATGCCGGGCCAAGTGCACGCGAAAGCGCAGGCTGTCGAGAAAGGTGCCGGTGCTGAGCACGCGATCGTGCTTGGCGATGCTGCGGGCGAGATCCGCAAGCGGATCCGGCGGGTCGGTGACGATGAGCAGCACCGCCTGCGGTGCGGCGCGTACCGCTTGCGGGACGATATCCTCATAGATGCGTGCATTGGTTTCCAGGAGCCTGAGCCGGCCGGCGGGATCGTTGCGATCGGTGGCGCCGCCGGTCTTCTCGTTGACGCCTGCCGTGATCATCACCACCGCCGCGCCGGCAAGCTCAGCATAATCGCCGTCGCGGATATCGGTCGTCGGCGACAGCGGCGCGCCGTAACGCATGTCGGCCGCGACCGCCAGCGCGCGTTTGCGCGTGCGGTCGACCAGAACGATCTCGCGGGCGGCGCCGCGCAGGATCATGGCGAGCGCGCAGGCCGCTCCAACCGCGCCGGCGCCGATGACGCCGACCTTCATGTCCGCAGTGGGCGCCGGCCGAGGAGGTGCGGCATTCACGGGTCTGCTCTCCCCAAGATGACTGCGGCACGGAACCGACGTGAATCGGGACTACAAGGTGCCAATTCGCAATTGCGTTCCGCGGTTCCCGAGGGAAGTCCGCGCGATTTTCGGCCGCAACCAAGCCTGGCGCTGCCACCGCCGGCGCCGGACGCGCCGGCGTTTCGAACCGGACGCGCGCCATGGCGGCGCCGAACCGCATGGCCGGGAATCCAAGCACGGCCGGCTTTAACGTTAAGATAAGCTTTCTGCCTAAAGGTTCGGTGCAGGCAGTTCCGGTGCGAGACATGCTCCGATCCTTTATTTTTTCGGATACGGCCGAGCCTTCCTGGGCGCTGCTGGCTGTCCTGTGCGGCTTGCTATTCGCGGTCATCGTCCTCGCCTGCCTTCAGCATCGCTCCCGCAGGCAGAACCGGCGATTAGCGACTGCTCTCAACAACATGTCGCAGGGATTGTGCATGTTCGACGCGGGAGGGCGCCTCATCGCTTTCAACCAGCCGTACCTGAAGATGTACGGGCTGTCGAAGCACCGCGTGAAGCCGGGATGCACATTGCGCGACCTGCTCGAGCAGCGCATGGCCGCAGGCACGTTCGCGGGCGACCCCGACCGATATATCGCCGATCTCCTGCGCGAGGTGGCCACGGGCAAGCCCGTGGACAAGATCATCGAAATGGCCGACGGGCGCACGATCGCGCTTGCGAATCGTCCGCTGCCCGGCCGTGGCTGGGTGGTCACGCACGACGATATCACCGAGCAACAACGTCTCGAGCGGCAGCGGACCGCCTTGGCCGAGCAGGAGCAGCGGCGCATCGCGATCGAGGCCGCAATTCGCGAGTTTCGTGAACAGGTGCAGAAGGTGTTGACCACGGTGGGGGAGAGCGGCAAGGCCTTGGCGGTCACGGCAACGACGCTGTCGGGATCCTCCAACCAGGCCCTGCAGCGTTCCAAAGGCGCGTTCGACGCGTCCGGCGAGGCCTCCACCAACGTTTCCGCCGTGGCTGCCGCGGCCGACGAGCTGTTGAGCTCGATCACCGAGATCGGCCGCCAGCTCGACGCAACGACGACGATCGTGCGATTGGCAGTGACCGAGGCGGACGCCGCGAGCGACAAGGTCGCGGGTCTCGCGCGGATCGCCCAGAAGATCGGCCATGTCGTGAAGCTGATCCAGGACATCGCCGGACAGACCAATCTGCTGGCGCTCAACGCCACGATCGAGGCCGCGCGCGCCGGCGAAGCGGGCAGGGGCTTCGCGGTGGTCGCGTCCGAAGTCAAATCGCTCGCCGTCCAGACCGCGAGAGCGACGGAGGAGATCGACGCACAGATCTCGGCGCTGCAAGGCTCCGCGACCGACGTGGTCGAAGTCATCCAGCGCATCACCGCCCGGATGGAAGAGATCAACCACAACACCGCGGCCGTGGCGGCTTCGGTGCAACAGCAAAACGCCGCGACCGATGAGATCTCGCGCAACGTGACGAGCGCCGCCCAGGGAACGCAAATGATCGTGGGAGTGCTGGGCGACATCGCCAGCGCGGCCAATGAGACGCACGATTGCGCGCAGAATGTTCTCACCGCCTCGCGAGTCGTCGGGACGACCGCGACCGATCTTCGGCACCAGGTCGAGCAATTCCTCGCCAAGGTCGCGGTCTGATATCGCCGCGACCGGCATTCGCTAAAATTTGCAGGTTTTGCAGCGGCATTTCTTAAACATGCCGGCGGCATTGCGCCCGATATTGCGGCATCGTGTCCGGCATTAACGCCGAGGGAATGGCACGCAGCTAGGGTCGCGCAACCTACCAGGGACTGGCGGGCCGGCATTCGGCTCAACCTCATGTGCTGATCGCTCATGCGCGTCGTCGTCGTCGACCCAAGCCGCACCGTGCTGAAATTCATCGCGCGCCTGCTCGCCACGCGCAATCACGAGGTGCGCACCTTCGTCGCCGCCCGCGAAGCGCTCGAATGCGTCAGGTCCGATCTTTCCGTCGGCGCCCTGATCACCAGCGACGAGCTGCTGCCGATGTCGGAAATGTCGGGGATCGAGCTGTGCTGGGAAGCCAGGCTGCTCGCGACCTGCCGCCGTCCGATCTACATCATCCTGATGTCCTGCGACCGCGACCAGCACAAGCTGATCGAAGCGCTCGACAGCGGTGCCGACGATTTCATCGGCAAGCCGCCGGTCGCCGAGGAGCTTTATGCGCGATTGCGCTCGGCCGAGCGCCTCGCCAACATGCAGCAGGAGCTGCTGCGGCTGGCGTTGACCGATTCGCTCACCTGCGTGCTCAATCGCCGGGCGTTTTTCGAAAGCGGGGAGGAGGTCTGCGAGCGCGGTCATGCGCTCGATTGTCTTTCCGCCATCGTGATCGACATCGACCATTTCAAGCGCATCAACGACGTGTGCGGGCACGACGTCGGCGACGAGGCGATTCGCCGGGTTGCCGAGGAAGTGGCTGCCGAAAACGCCATCACGGGCCGGCTCGGCGGCGAGGAGTTCGGCATGTTGCTGGAGGGGCGCGACCTCGCCGGCGCGCTTCGCATGGCGGAGGACCTGCGCACCCGGATCTCGGCCATGCGCGTGCAAACGGAAAAACAACGGCTGAAGCTCACCTGCAGCTTCGGGGTGAGCGAATGGGAGCCCGGCGACACCATCGACCGGCTGCTCAAGCGCGCCGACATTGCGCTCTACTCGGCCAAGAGCAGCGGCCGGGACCGGGTCGTCGCGTTCGACCCCGAGCTCATCGCGGCGATCAACTGCAGCAGCCTCTCCGGCCGGGCTCGCTCCGCCACGCGGTAAGAGACACGCCTACGATTTTCAGTTCGCTGTTGCCGGTGGCGGTTGAGAGAACACGAAGACCCTATACAGCTATTCATCGATTCCCGCGCCGGCGCCTCCGGGCTTTGAAGATGTATTTGGACCGGGCGGTCTCGGGCTGTTATTTTGCCGACCCGTCACACACAGAGAAGCCTACCCGACAGGCCGCACGACGCCCCGGGCCAGCTGTTTCCTCACATTTGGCAAGCGCGCGCTTTTCGGCCGTCCGCTGATCTGGGGCAACGGCCCACCCAAACCCCGGAGTTCCTGCTTGCGGATCGATTGCGTCGGCCACACACTGGTCATGGAAGGCGGCGACGATTTTGCAAAGCTTCCTGATAAGATCGCCTGCGTTTTTAGCGGTGCGGGCACTGGGTAAGAGCTTTCTCGCGGGCTTCCTTTTCCGTAGCCGTATTGATTTTCTGAAGGCGCCTATTGAAAGTCCTCAGGCAATCCCTGTTCCAAGTCCGGAGCAAAAAAAATGAAGGCGCCGGGCCAGCATCGCTAGCCCGCGCGCGCTCTCATTAAGGTGCCAATTTTTCGTTTGCCGCTCGGCGGCAGCCTCGGTCTTTCTTCTTTAGGTAGGCACGATGCCGAACGTCGAGGGGTCGGTGACGCCTTCTACATCCCGGCCGCGCCGAATGAGCGCCTTGATCTGCTCGTGGAGCGACGTGACTGGCGGTAAGCCACCTACCGAACTCGCCTGCTGCAAGACAGCTTGCCGCGCGGTCTCCGGAAGATTTGCCCACTGGAGAACGACTGCAGCGCCGAGGTATTGGAGGATAATTTGATCCCCCTCCTGCAAGTGTATGGTCTGCGGCTTCATCCTCTCGATGTCCGCTTCTTCCATACACTTCGCCAGATGGCGATGGAATCGCGCCAGGTCTTTGAAAGTGGCTTTCAATTGTCCGTCCGTCGCAATGGCGGCGCGCGACTCGAACTCAGCTGCTTTGCTTAAGCACTCACGAACAGTGGTCATGGGGTATTGGCCTCGCATTTCAGCAGGCCATTCTACGCTTATCGGCAAGCAATTGCGAGGCATCAGAAGGGGGGTGCTGACAAATGCAAATCGGCCCGCGCACCGGAGCGCAGCGGGTCGAGAAAGGCGGGGTTAGCAATTGCCAGCGGAACGGTCCCGAATCGCAGGGGCAACCTGTGACCGGGACCGCCCTGGTCAGGGAGATAAGGGGGCTGACAACGACTCTTTTTCCCCCCAACCGCGCGGTACGGTCCTTGATTCGTGTGGCGGCGATGCGGTGATTAGGTGAGTTGATCAGGGCAGAGGCCGTCCGGAATGATCCGAGCG
>WNGH01001196.1_pt1 | contig 25961 bp, 13 predicted proteins | sample 5400631 | NCBI WGS metagenome assembly WNGH01 (sample SAMN13153373, study PRJNA577476) | soil metagenome | isolation source: 115 cm soil or saprolite under Garry oak tree replicate 1 | place: USA:California | collected 2016-06-15
AGGCGGCCGGATACCTTCGGAGGAGTAACGCTGGTCTGCGATTTTGCTTCTGTGCTCATAGCTTCGACCTTCCCCTCAGACAGGGTCCCGGTGCGTCGAGCCCTACTTTGGATTCTGAATGGTTTTTCAATCAGGCGCTATCGATTCACGTTTCACCCTCGTTTATGGGTCTTGCATTCGGGTTCCACAAGCCATCTCCTAAATAGGCTTTGTGGGTCGCGGCCCGGCGGAGCCGGGATCTTTGACTTCAGCCGCGACATCAAAACCCCAATAAATACTGGGCTTTAGAGTCTGTGTGGCAACTCCGAGCCGGCCCCATGTAGCGCTCACCTTTAGGTGAGCATGTGCTTGAATCTACAGTGCCCGTCTGAAGGCGGGCTCTACAAAAGCACTCAAAAACCGCGTTGCCACACAGACTCTTTAGCCCATGAAGCGTGAACCACACTAAGCCCGCGCGGATTCATGAGACAAGTTCTAGTTTCCGTCTAAAAGTGCAAGCGCCCCGGGCGACTCGTGCAACAGCTCCAGAAACACGGCGTTAGTCCAGCCGAATCCGGTTACATTTTGCGCATATCCCGCCACGACGCTTGTTTCCGAAGATCGCGTCAACACATCGTATTTTTCCCGAATGTTGTGCTCGCGTTTGAAATTCTCAAGGATGGTCGAAAGAAACTTGCCCGCGATTCGATCGGCTTCGACGCCAAATTCGTAGCGCCGCAAACCTTCCACGGTCAGGAGCTGGATCGGAGCCCACCCGTAAGGGAAATCCCACTGTGCCTGACTCTCGGTTCGGCTCATGGCCAGCCCTCCCGGCTGCTCAAATAAATGAAGATTTTTGACGATGGCCCGAGCCTGCACTCTTGAGGCAAGGCCGGCCCAGAGAGGATAAAACGACGTGGCATACTCGTAAGTGGATCGTTTGCGGGTAACGAAGTTGTAGTCGAAGAAAAGGCCTCGATTTCCATCCCAAAGGTATTTCACCATGCGCCGTTGTCTTTCTGCCGCTTTCGCTCTCCAGTTCCTGGCTTGCTCCGGATGACCCAGGAGAATGCTCATCCTTTCGAAATCCTTCTCAGTTTTATACAGCAAGCTATTCAGACAAACCGGGGCATAGTGATGGGTTTCAGCGCCGAAGGGCCCAAACCGAAACGTCACGTCGAAACCAGACTCGCGCATGCTTCTATCGCCCTTATAAAAGTCAGCAGTCAAGGCCATCCGATCCGCAGGGGCGCAGTCGGCCTTCCCCGTGCCTGCCGATTCAGGATCGCAGACAAATACAGGAAAGCGCGGGCCGGGGGCAGCGGCGGCGGAGCGTTCATCCGGATCACGGACCAGATAGGACTCGTACGAGCCGCCGTGAATCAAGAAAAAGTAAGCGACCCCGCGGTAATAGTGGCTAGGATCGCCCATGATTTCCGGGACCGGGCCTTCTCCACGATCGAAATAACGCGAGAGGCCGGTGTCGCCCGCCAGATGCGGCTGCCGGTTCCACTGCTCGTAGTCGCGGACGGCAAATTGGTACGCCTTTTCCAGTCACGGAAGATTTTGTTTTCCCCCAGCTTTTTCTGCTTCATAAACAGCCATGATCATGGAGCTGAGAAAAGGGGGCTGAGAGCGGGTCAAGTAATAGGTTCGATTGGCATTCAGGATCCCGCCGTAGTGATTGATCTCGAAAAAGAAATTCTCCACCATACCTTTAGCCAGCTCCGTGCGATGATCGCGAAGCAAGCCCCGAATGATGAAATAGCTGTCCCACCCGTACATCTCGTTGAATTGACCTCCCGGCACGACGTACGGATTCTCGAGATACAGAAGGCCGCCGGTGCGGATCTTGCTCAAGTCAATTTCACTGGCCCCGGTGATTCTCGCGGGAAGATGTTCCACGCGTATCCGGCAGTGATCCTGCAATTCGGTTATCGAGGGTGGGTTCGCCATTTCGGCGGGAAGATACAACACCGGTTCCCCGTCTGTCTTGCTATCCCCCAGGCTCTCACACCGATTCATCGTGCGCGTCAAAGTATCCCAGCCGTCGGAAATATACTGCAGGATATCGTTCAGATCGCCAGGGGTGGTCGCGCCCGGAGAGATCGGAGACCCTGGCTGACGGCCGTACGCAACGATTGGATGGTTTGACATAAGCAGGGTCCCCTGAGCCAGCAATGAGAGGAATATCTGAAGGCATCTTGCCGGGTGGAACATATTCAGCCTCACTTCAACGGAAGCGATCTCCTCATTTTGATTCTCGAAACCGGTATTCGCTCTTGAGATCGCACCGGTAGATCTTCGCTTGATTCTTGTCAACGCTGACATTGCATTCGGCCCAGCTCAATACGGGTTTCGGCCCGAGCGGAAATATGATGTTCTCGCCGTTTACTTCAGCTTGGATGCTCGGCCCGTCCGCGGATGGCGGCAAAGTAAAATTTAGCGAAGTGCCTAGTATGACGGGATAAGCCATGCGGACGGTGTTGTTGATCTGGGGGTGAAAAACTTCTGCTTGCAGCAAGAATGTGGTGGTATCGGACCAATTGCGGACAGAGACATTGATGTGGCGCCCTCCTCGCGAAAAGCCGTCGTCGTCAATTCTCGTAAAGGGGCAGGGTCCGGCGATGCATGAAACCCTGGCGTTGCGAAACACACTTCCTTCTTCGGCATCGAGAGACTCGGAGGTGATAGACGCCTTCCACTTGCCGTCGGGTGAACACGGGGGGCTGTTTTTACAAGGCACGTTGCCAATGTTCGGGATTTGAAAAGTTTTTGCCCCCGTTCCTATATTTTCCTGGTCAGTCGTCACTGTCGAATATCTTATGAGGACGTTGGAGATTGGAGTGATGGGACGATCGGTTGGAACGCCGGCATCTTTGTGAATTGGGGCAAGGTGAACGATGGACAGTCTGTCTCCCACCAGTTCCGTAAGGTCCAGCGGCTGGTAATCCGGATGCCGGAACATGAGCGTCACGGATTGGTTTCGACCGACTCCGCTGCGTAGGGGAATCGTGAAAAAGCCCGTGAAGTTGGATTTCGCATTGCTTGTGGCGAGGCCACCGGCCACGCTGATCTCTACGTCAGTGATCGGCGATTCCTTCATCGGATCGCCATCCTGCTTGACGACTGCGCCTGTTAACGATATGGGTTGCCTCTTTTTGTAATGAGACACGGCGACCGCCAAGGATGCGGCCAGGATTCCCGCGAGACCTACGACAACTGCTGCCAGCCGGACAGCCTCCCTTCTGTCAAGCATCAGATCACCCCGATACTTTGATGCGTAAAGGGAACGGGATGCCGCAAATGCGGATGCGCGCGGATGGGAAAACCTACTTGGCCTTCTGACCCGAACTGTTTCTTTCGGCGATCGAGGTGCTGATGCATTTCTTACCCTAAGGCTTCAATTGTACAGGAGAATGCATATAATTGGTTCCATGCACGGCGAGAGTCGCAGCCACGTTCATTTGTCCCGCCGGGAATTATTGAAGCGAATCGCCGGCACGACCGCCTGTATTCCTTTAGCAACGTTGAACCCTCTATTTTTCGCGCCTGTCTCGGGAGAACAGACATTTGTCGGTCCCAAGCTCTTTTCCGATAGTGATGACGCTCTCCTGGAGGCGCTGGAAGCTCTGAATTTTCTCTATTTTTGGGAGCAGGCCAATCCGGATACTGGAATTGTCAGAGACCGATGCAACGTCCGGTCTCTCGATAAGAGCGATTTGGGAAGTATTGCGGCCACGGGTTTTGGGCTGACCGCCCTTTGCATCGGGGTAAAGCGCGGGTTCGTTTCCTTCGCCGAGGCGCGTGGACGCGCCCTGAATGCCTTGCGCTTCTTATCGAGGAAACTGCCGCATCATCGCGGGTTTTTCTATCATTGGGCCAGCATCAACACAGGCGAAAGATTGTGGGATTCGGAAGTCTCATCCATCGACATGGCCATCCTGCTCTGCGGAGTTCTCACATGCCGGCAGTATTTCCAGCATTCCGAAATCAGCTCGCTGGCATCCGAGATATTCAACCGTGTGGATTGGAACTGGCTGTCGGAGGATACTTCGATTCTGCCGCACGGATGGAGGCCGGAAAGCGGGTTCTTGCAAAATCGCTGGGACAACTATAACGAAATGATGATGATGTATCTGCTGGGACTAGGTTCCCTGTCTCACCCGCTGCCCGCGGAGAGTTGGAACGCCTGGAAGCGAACCACATTCGAATACGATGGCATCCGTTATATCGGTTCCTTTGCGCCCCTGTTTGTACACCAGTATTCACAGGCCTGGTTTGACTTCCGCGGAAAGCGCGATAAATATACGGACTATTTCCGGAACTCGGCCATTGCCACGGACGTGCATCGCCGCTTCTGTGTCGATCTGGCAAAGCAATTCCCCGACTACAGTGACGACTTGTGGGGAGTCACGGCTTCGGATTCCGCCAGAGGTTACGCCGTGTGGGGCGGTCCGCCTTCGACAGGACCGATTGATGGGACAGTTGTTCCGTGCGCTGCGGCCGGCTCGCTGCCGTTCTTGCCGGAGGCCGCGATGCGCGTGCTTCGCACGATTAAAGATCGCTACGGAAACGGCGCCTGGTGCCGCTATGGATTCGTGGATGCGTTCAACCCCTTGACGAGTTGGTACGATCACGACGTGATCGGAATCGACACCGGAATCACGATGGTGATGGTCGAAAACGCTCGTTCCGGCTTCGTATGGGATACCTTCATGAAAAACCCGGAAGCACAGCGGGGAATGGAGCGCGCGGGATTCAAAGCTCTCCCGGCCCCAGGAACGCAGGAAAGCCGCCATGCCTCTTCTCCCGCAACGCCCGGCAAATTGGCTCGGACGACCGGTCAATGAAATTCAATCAAGGCCAGCCCTTGCGGCGGGAGCACCACCGTAACCTGGCCCTGGTGAACGTCTAATGTTTCTGGCTGAGGGAGAATTGCCGCGCGGCGAAGCTCTTGGATTTGAGCCCGGGTTGGATTGATAGGCCTACCCATCGCCGCGTATGCGCTAAGCACAGAGCCGTGGGTCGAATCGAGACGAGTCATCACGGCGCTATGATTTCCCGTTAACCCCTTCACGATGACTTTGACTCGTTTTGCTTCACCCGCTTGCTCCGGCAAGAATTGATTCCATAGAGCCATCGCCACGGCCCCGTCGCTGCGCTTCGTCGCCAGAGCGGAATTCGAATTAACCGTAATTCTCCGATCCCCGAGCCGGTGCAATAATTTGAACGCGTTGAAAGATGGCTTTGCCAAGCCATATTCCGCTATCAGCCCGTACCCCCCATAGAAAGGCTGCGTGACGACTCCCTGTTCTTCGAACACGTCTGAAAACGTCCAATAGGACAGCATGGCGACAAGGCCATCGCATTGCCGAATCGTGTCGGCAAGCCACGGGCCCATGAAAATCGAATCTGTGACGTCGGTCTCATTCTTATAGCTCGCGTTGTATTCGCTCCAGATAATCGGCAAATTGCGCCGCGCGGAGGCCTCTACCTGGTCGTGAACTTTCCGGGCCGCACGGCAGACCATTTCCGTGCGTGGAATCGGTTCGTGCGTGCCAAAGACATCCTCGCTCGAATCGTTTCCATAGGCATGGGTGGAAACAAAATCCACCGGAACGTCATTTTCCACCGTATGTTGAATGAAGCGATCGACCCAGGCGGCCTGCGCCGTCGCCGGCCCGCCGACGCGGAGACGTTGATTGACTCGCTTCAGCGTTCTCGCGGTTGCATCATAGAGTTGATAATACGTTTCTTCCTTGGGATCGCCTGCCCAGAAATCAATGTTGGGTTCATTCCAGACTTCGAAATACCATTGGGAGACTTCATCGATGCCGTAGCGGTCCACAAGATGCCGCGCGAAATGCGAGATGAGGTCGTCCCACTTGTTCCAATCCTTCGGAGGCGAAACGATCGGCTTGTACCAGAACGAATGAACGACGGGTTGCGCGGCGAGCTTCCGCGGCATGAAGCTCAGCTCTACGAAGGGACGGACATGATTTTCCAGGAGTCCATCATAGATCTGATCGACGTAAGAGAAATTATAGATGGGCTTTCCGGCGGCATCTTCATCGTACAGGCCGGTCTCGTCATGGAAAATCGCGTGAAACCGGACGTATTCAAATCCGGTCGCCTTCTGGACCTCGCGGAGGTCCCGGCGATAGCTATCTCGCAGAGACAGAATCGCTCGCCCTGATCCAAACATGCGCTCCCAGTAGTGGGGAAACGGATGGGTCGGCGCATGCATGTCCACCTCGATCGTTTCCGTTCGAGTCTGTGCTCCGGATGGGCACGCTTCGAAGATCAGAAAGATAGAGAGCGTCCATGACAGAAGGAAGACGGCGTTTTTCCGAGTGCTCTCGTTCAAGGGCTTGCGCTCCTGGGTGGGGAAGGGGCCGACTCAAGAGTCTGCCTGAGAATCCGGGCCATGTAGCGCTCACCTTTAGGTGAGCAGATGCTTGAATCTACAGCGCCCGCCTAAAAGCTAGCTCTACAAGAGCGCCCGAAATCCGGGCGGCCAACGGACACTTAAGGGCCTAACTTCAGGGAAGCGCTGTCACCCTAGAGTCTCTTCGGACCTCCGTTGTCCGTTTGGACTATTTCGACGGACCGCACTCGGGCATAAAAAAATTCCGGCCAAGAGCCAAGCCTCATCGGTAGTGTGCCGCCTGCAGTTCGAACATTTCGGCATAGCATCCGCCACTCCTGAGAAGCTGATAGTGCGGTCCCTGCTCGGCAATCGTCCCGTTTTTCAGCACGAGGATGCGATCGGCCATGCGGACCGTGGAAAAGCGGTGCGAAATTAACACGGACATTTTTCCCGCGGTTAGTTCGGCGAAGCGCTCAAAGACTTCGTGCTCTGACCGCGCATCCAGCGCCGCCGTCGGCTCGTCCAGAATCAGCAACTGCGCATCGCGCAAATACGCGCGCGCCAGGGCCATCTTTTGCCACTCGCCGCCGGAAAGATCGACTCCACCCGAGAAACGGCAACCGAGCATTTGCTCGTAGCGCTTCGGAAGCTTGTGGACAACCTCTTCGGCGAGGCTCTTGAGGGCTGCGGCGCGGATGCGGAATGGATTGTTTCGCTCTTCGATTCGCCCCATGGCGATGTTTTCCGACGCGGTCATCTCGTAGCGCATGAAATCCTGGAATATGACGGCGATTTCACTCCAAAGATCTTCGACGTCGTATTCGCGGAGGTCGACGCCGTCAAGGAGTATGTGACCGGACGCAACGTCATACAATCGTGTGAGAAGCTTGACGATGGTGGTTTTCCCCTGACCATTTCCTCCTACCAGGGCTATCCTTTCGCCGGGCTCCAGGCGAAAATTGACGTTCTCCAGGACCAGCTTGGACCTTCCGGGATAGCCGAAGGAAACATTTTTGAATTCGAATCCCTGGCGGATCGGGCGGGGACCCGGCAAGCAGTCGGGCTTTGAATAAATCTTCGGCCGAACGGAGAAGAATTCGATCAAGTCCGTCAGGAACAGCCCGTGATCGGCGATATGGGAGAAGGTGGAAAAGAAGGCCTGAATATTGGCGCTGGCTCCGGCGATGGCGCCTGCCAGAAAAGTCAAAGTTCCCAGCGTGAGCGCTCCATTAACTGTTTGATAAATTCCATACGCATAGGTTCCATAGTATCCGGCCGTTCCGAGAAGGGACAAAAGAGATCCGACAAACAGCTTGCGCCGCGCCAATACTACGTTCTGATAATGTAGTTCATCGGAAAGGGCCGCATAGCGCCCCACAAAGAACCCTCCCAACCCGAAAAGTTTCTGCTCCTTCGCGCTCTCCTTGCTCGCGCCTAGAATTCGCAAATAATCCAGCTCCCGCCGCGCTGGAGTCTGCTGCACGCTAAGCGAATACCCCAGGAAGGCGAAGTGGGTTTCACCGAGAAACGCCGGCACGACGCACGTTATAAGCGCAAGCAGTATCCACGGGGAGATCATATAAATGCCCGCGGCCAGCGTCGCGGTCGTAATGAGTTCCTGGATCAACCGTCCGCTCGCCTGGATCATTCCAATGCGGTCCGCTCCTTGTACGCGGGCGCGTTCCAGCTTGTCGTAAAAAATGGGATCTTCGTACGAAGTCAGGTCGAGGATCGCGGCATGCCGCATGATCAGGGTGTTGACGTGGCGCGTGTATCGCTCCGCGATCACGCTGTCGCAGAAGTCGATCAGCCGGGCCATAATGATCCCCAGGCTTGCCAGCCCGAATTCAAGCGCAACCAGGAACCAGAAACCGCCCGACAGAGGTTTTTGATGCGAAGTCACTCCATAAATGGAATCTATAATTCCGCGGGTAACGCCAAGCATCGTGATCGGAATTACCGCGGCCATCAGACGGAAAAGCACGCTGGACGCGACCACTCCAGGCGCGGCATCCCACACCATCCTGAAGATGGGGGGAACGTTTTTCAGCGAACTAACGCGTTCACGCCAGCTAGGTTTAGCGGGTGGCGGTGCTTCGTTCATCGGTGTATCCATGAGAGATTCGCGCTCCTGGGGCCCTGACTTCGATGCGATATCCGGCTGATATTTGATCTCGCATATTCGAAATCTAGTTATTTGCTGCTTATCCGCGCGACGTGGAGGGGTAAGCTGGGGATCGGATCCTAATTGAAAACTCACGCCCGGTGGCTTCCTGGCCACCAGATTTTGTTCGAACAGTTCTCCCTTTTTCTGCTGCGAGCTTTAGCTCGCCAACAACAGTGGGTGAGCACGTAGAATACCACCTAAACGTGGACCCTAACGTGCTCTAAAATCGCTACTTATATTTGGGTGGCGCGGGCCGTACATACGAGCTTTTTCGCTCCATCAGCAAGTTTTTCACACTCGGCTCGTGGTTAGTGATTCGAGCAGACCGCACAAATGCGAACGGGAAGGCTGATGTGGCTTCAAGGATTGGGCGATGAAGCAGGCCTGCTGAAAATCAAAGGCGCTCCATGAAACTTCATCAATCGTCGGAATCTTTCAGAAGACAAGAACGCGTAGAGGCACCGCTGGTCGCAAGCGGCGAGAGGCGAGCCATTACAATCTTGCACTCAGGGGAACCCAAATGGCGCGGTCGTTTCCCCCCGCGCGCGACAACCAACGCCTTCTCTCGTTACTAGGCGGCCCCAGGCGCCTGCAAATCGGGGCCAATCATGGACCCCTGCTGGCGCACTGATCGCGAATGCGTTTCAATCGCCAATCGGAGCATTCTCTCCAGATCGCTCTTTCTGTAAGGGTGGCAGAGAAAGTCGAGGGCCCCAATATTCATGGCCGCAAGATAGTCGCGGTATTCATGGGGGCAAGCGGGCGCCGATACGATAATCACCGGGATTTCCACCCGCTCCCGTCTGACGTGCCGGACCAGCTCCCGGTATGTGCCATCCTGGAGCCAGAATCCGCAGAGACAAGCGGCTATGCTCTCCTTGGAGAGCGTGTTCTTCGCGGTCTCCACGCCCTTCAACCAAATCGCGTTGAGGGAAAATGCTTCAAGGAGTTCTGCCAAACCACTGCGAATCTCCGGGTCAATCGTGGCTACCAGGACATTAGGCCGTCGAGGAGCATGTTCGACGTCCATGTCGGAACTTTTCCTGAGGATACTTTCGACTCTCTGTTTCAATGCCACAGCGGGGTTCATTGGTCGATCCTTCCTTCGCGTAGACAAAAAGCGGGAACTCGGCTGGGGCTGGAATTCGCGGACCGCCGGACTTTCCAAATACGGCCGGCATGTTGGGTGGGTAACCTATTCCGCAAAGCGATTATCCTCAAGAACGAATTCCAGCGCAATACGGTCAATACGTTAGTGAGATCGTGAAATCACTGTAGATTGGACCTCGTGAGGTTTGTGGTGGTCATTGCGCTTGTATCCGGCGTTGTCTCCGGGAATTGCGTGTGAACCCACAACGCAGCGGAGGGAACCATGTTCCGTTAAATGCCTGCTATTTGTCGTGCAATCGGGCGGGGATGACTCCGTGGTCTCAAAGAACAGATACTCGAAGCCATCTCATAAATAGGCCTTGTGGGTCGCGGCTTCAGCCGCGACATCAAAACACCAACAAAAACTGGGCTTTAGCCCCTGAAGGGCGAATCACGGCATGCATGAGGGGATTTATGAGACAAGCTCTCGTCAATGCATTCCGGAAGAATGGCGGCGTTCAGGCCTCGATAATCTGGTTGCGTACTGCGTAGCGCACCAACTCACTCACGCTATGCAGTTCCAGCTTGCGCATGACATTGGCGCGGTGTGTTTCGGCCGTCTTAACACTAATCCCGAGGGAGGAAGCGACTTCCTTGCTGCTCTTGCCTTCGGCCAGCAACTGAACGATTTCCCGTTCGCGGGAAGTGAGGCGTTCGCTGACCAACTCCGGAACGTCCCTGATGGGTCCACCCACATTAAAACTGCCCAGAATCACTTCAGTGGCATGAGGAGTAAAGAACGGTTTGTGCCTGGCGAGGTTCTCAACGGCGATGATGAGATCACGGTCCGAGTCCGATTTCACGATATATCCGCGCACGCCGGCATCCACAATTTCGCGTATCAATTGATCGGAGTAGTGCATCGACAAAATAAGGATCTCCGTATTTGACGATACCTTTCGAATTCTTCTCGCCGCTTCCACGCCGTTCAGGTCCGGCATGCTGATATCCAATATTAGGATATCGGGCTTTAGCTCCTCGGTTTTGGCGACCGCTTCGCGGCCGGTCTTGGCTTCTCCGCAGATTTCCCAACTCGTATGCGACAGGAGCAGCGTCTTGACTCCGCGCCGCATTAGGTCGTGGTCGTCAGCAATCAGGATTCGAAGGGGCTTCACGATATTCTCCCTTGAGCCGGGGGCTATTTCCCCCAACCGCCACTAGGAAAGATGTTTGCCGGCAAGCAACGCCTCAAAGCAAGACGATATCTCCAAAAGCCGTACGGATTATACGCCACTACCACCAGAGTTAGGTCAAAGAATCTGGCGCCCCCCGCCAGACAGGCGCGGACGCAGAATCAAAAAGCCATTGAAACAAAATAACCACTGAGGTTTTATCTCTCAACCACCCTTCCGATCCAGCGGGTCAAGTCCTGTCAGATTGGCTGATTCGATGTCACCAGCGGGCCACGGTACACGTTTACCCGAGAACTACAACGACACGATGTTCGACGCCGTCATCGACGAGCGGAACGTTCGCGGAGTTGGGCAGGGGCTTCCCGTCCAGTTCAGCTCGAGATACGCCGCGGGAAACGCCTCGGGGATTTTGCACCTCAATTTTGTAGCTCGCCGAGTGATACCGGAAAAGTATCGAATAGTTGGACCAAGTTCGAGGGATGCAGGGATCAATGCTAAGCGTCGTTCCGCGCACGCGGAATCCGAGAATCCACTCCATTCCGGCGCGGTAGAACCAGCCCGCCGATCCGGTGTACCAGGTCCATCCACCGCGCCCGATGTGCGGAAGCTCGGCGTAAACATCGCCCGCAGCCACATACGGCTCTACCTTGTAACGCTGCACACCGGCTCGGGAAGCCGTACGGTTGATCGGATTGAGCATCCGGAACAAGTCGCCCGCTCTGTCGCCATCCCCGAGCGCGGCGAAGGCCAGCACAGTCCACACGGCTGCATGCGTGTATTGTCCGCCGTTTTCGCGAATACCGGGAACATAGCCCTTGATGTAGCCGGGATCGAGTGGCGTATGGTCAAATGGCGGCGAAAGAAGCAGAATCAAACCCTCCGGCCGGCGCACCAACTGCTGTTCGACCGCGCTCATGGCTCGCACACCGCGGCCAAATTCTGCCGCGCCGCTAAGCACTCCCCAGGATTGTGCAATGGAATCGATGCGGCACTCCGGGCTCGTGGCTGAGCCGATCGGCGTACCGTCATCAAAGTACGCGCGGCGATACCATGCTCCATCCCAGCCGTCGCGCTCCAGCGCCGCTTTCAGCGCGCTGACATGCAGCCGCCAAGTCTCCGCGCGTTCAGGCTCGCCTCGGGCATCCGCGATTTTTGCAAATTCCCAGAGGATCGTGTGCAGGAACCAGCCTAGCCATATACTTTCTCCCTTACCGTTCTGGCCCACGCGATTCATGCCGTCATTCCAGTCACCTGTACCCATAAGGGGGAGACCATGGCTGCCAACCTCGAGGCTGCAATCGAGGGCGCGCGCGCAGTGTTCGAACAACGAGGCGGTTGTCTTAGATACAACCGGCTGGAAATACGATTCGCTTTGCCCTTCGGCTAACACCTCGCCTTCGAGGAATGGGATGACTTCGTCCAGGATTGCCGCGTCGCCAGTGGCCTCAAGGAATTGGATGACGGCATAGGGCAGCCACAGACGGTCGTCGGAGATGCGCGTGCGTACTCCTCGCCCGGAAGGCGGATGCCACCAATGTTGAACGTCGCCCGCGATAAACTGATGGCCGGCGGCCCGCAGAAGATGCTCGCGGGTAAGTCCCCGCTTTGCGATCGTTAGCGCAAGCACATCCTGGAGTTGATCGCGAAAGCCATATGCGCCACTCACCTGATAAAATCCCGCTCGCGCCCAGATACGGCACGAAAGCGTCTGATAGAGCAGCCAGCGATTGACGAGTACATCCATGGCTCGGTCGGGTGTTGAAATTTGCACCCCGCCGAGGATGTCGTCCCACCGAGTCGTGACACTGCGCAGGACCTCGTTCAAGTCCGCTTTACGATAGCGCCGGAGCAATCCGCGCGATTGATCCCGGTTTTCCGTTTGGCCCAGGAAAAACACGATCTCGGCGCTCGCACCTGGACGCAAATCAACCGAGGTTTGCAACGCCGCACAGGAATCAAGCCCCGCTCCTGCCTTTCCAGAGAGAAGATGATCCAGTTCCAGCCCTGCTGGACGGTCAGGTGAGCCATTGCGGCCCAGAAATTCAGTACGGTCACCCGTAAAGGAAGTTTGCTTCCCGGCGAGGTCCGCGAAGGCGATGCGTTCGCCAAATTCTCCATTCCAGGCGTTCCGTGCAAAAAGCGCTCCGGTTTGCGGATCAACTTCCGTAATGACGTAGGGCGCCGAAGCGCTGCGTGAGTTGCCGAGCACCCATTCGACATACGCAGTCACGGAAAGGCGGCGGGATCGAGAAGAGTTATTCTGGAGAGTGAGTCTCGAAATCTTGATGGGATCGTCGGGCGCTACGAATTGCACCAAGTCGAGCAGGATGCCGCGTGATCCATGCTGGAAACGGCTGTAGCCTTGCCCGTGCCGTGCGATGTAGGGAGAGGTTTCGTCCCGGATCGGCAGCGCCGTGGGAGTCCACACCTCGCCCGTGGCTTCATCGCGGATATAGATCGCTTCTCCGGGGGTATCCATCACATGGTCATTGGACCAGGGCGTGAGCTGATTTTCATGACTGTTCAGCGACCAAGTGAAGCCGGAACCCGATTCTGAAACCAAAAATCCAAAATCGGGATTCGCGATCACATTGACCCAGGGTTCGGGCGTCCGCAATCCCTCGCTGAGTACAGTCACATATTCACGTCCATTTTCGGCGAAACCACCGAGCCCGTTGAAAAATTCGAGAGGCGTCTCGGACAAAGGCACGTCCGGGTGCTTAGCCGATCGGGCGGGCCACTGTTGAGGTACTCCCCGAACTTCTTCGTGCTGCGACCGGCCGATTTGTTCGGCTAAAGTCCCGCGCCGGCTTAGCAGAACTACACGTGCGGCGCTTTGGAGCTGCGTACGCGTCTGCGGGGAAATCAGATCGCCGCGCAACAGGAAGATGCGGCCGCTTGCGCTACTGGTATCCGGGGAGAGCCGCAATTGACTTCCGTGAACGAGCGCTTCGAGGGAGCCCTGGAGATCTTGCATGTAGGACGGAGGTTTTTCGTTGATGATGACCACGTCCGCCGATAGATGCTTCATCCGCCAGTATTCATGGGCACGCAGCAGTTGGCGGATTATCTCGACGTCTTGCTCATTGTCGATACGCGCCAGAACGATTGGCAGATCGCCGGAAATTCCCTGCGCCCAGAGTGTGGCAAGGTCCACATTGCTCCTGCCGAGGACGTCCGAAGTGGGCCGCAGAGAGGCGTCGGAATAAATCACGGCGTTGGCCAATCTCTGGAACAAGTGGGCTTCTTCCGAGCCGATGCCCAAATGGTGGAGTTGCACTTGCGCCTGCGTCCAGGCAAGCGTAAGGGTGCGTTCAAAGGCTCTGGCGTCGCGGTACTTGTCTGCGAGGTCCAAAGCTTGTTGGCGGGTAGGAGCTGCAATGGTTGTAAACGCGATCCGCGCCGTGGTTCCGGGAGGAATATGCACCGTGCGCCGCAAGCTCATCACCGGGTCGAGCACGGGGCCTACCGTGTTGGAAAGCGGGCGGCCATCGGCAATCGAGATTGCGTTGCGCAGGTCATGCCCGCGCCCCAGGAATCGGGCGCGATCCGTCTCGAATTGCAGGTCGCCTGCGGTTTCGCCTTCCGCGAACACCACGTGCGCGGCCCATACTGATGGCTCGTCGTCGGATCGCTTGCGGCGCGTCGCAAGGATCGCCCCAACGTCGGGGACAAAGTCAGTCTCCACGAACAGATTGGAAAAGGCCGGATGAGCCACGTCCGCTGGCTGCGAAGTGAGTGAAATCTCCGCATAGGAGGTGACCTGGATGTCGCGCGCGCGTGCCCCCAGATTCGTGATGGAGACACGCCGGACTTCCGCGTCGTCTTCGGAAGAGACAACGACCTCAAGCAAGGTAGCCAACGAACGATCGCGCCTTCCAAATTCCGCATGGTCTTCGTAGAACACCGCTTCGTAGGAATCAGGTTCAACGCCGGCGGGCTGGTGGCCGGCTGACCAGACATTCCCGCTCTGCTCGTCACGCACAAAAATGTAAGTCCCCCAGCAATCCCGCGTGAGGTCTTCCCGCCAACGAGTGATCGCAATGTTTTGCCAGCGGCTGTACCCCGAGCCCGCTGCCGTCAACATCACGGCATACCGGCCGTTGGAGAGGAGTTGCGTCCGCGGCGTGGCCTCGTACGGAGTCGTGAAACGGCGCACGACCGGCGGGATAAGTTCACGAACCTGCGCCGCCGCGTGAACTTCTTCCGCGCGGGGCCGCGCCACCAACACGTCGCGGGGCGTGCGCTCCTGCAGGAGCAATTCGGTGGCTTGCACGATTGGCTCGGCGTGAAAACGGCCGAGCATCACGCCATCCAGCAAGACATTCGCAAGTGCCGCCAAAGACATGCCCTGATGGTGCGCCATATAAGCACGGACGACAGCCACATCCTTTCCCTCGGGCACACGGCTACTTGTGTAATCGAGGGCCTCATAATAGCCGTAGATCCCTCTGCCGCCGGCTTCGGCCAGGCGCGCGAAATTTCGGGTGGCAGCGTACGGATCAACCGTTGCTGCCAGCGCCGTGGCATACGGAGCGACGACTATGTCTTCACTGAGGCCGCGTTTGAGTCCCAGCCCAGGCACTCCAAAGCTGGAATACTGGTACGTGAGGTCGAGATCGCGCGCGTTGTAGGCTGACTCTGAAACTCCCCAGGGAACAGAGCGCTCAATCCCGTATTCAATTTGGCGGCGCACAACCTGCCGATAGGTTTGGTTCAGCATGCTCCCGGTGGGTGAACGCATCACGAGCGCCGGCATCAAATATTCGAACATCGATCCCGACCAGGAGATGAGTGCGGACCCACGGCCCACCGGCGTCAGCGAGCGGCCCAGGCGAAACCAATGCGATGAAGGGACGTCTCCCTTAGCGATGGCAATGAAGCTCGTGAGCCTGGCCTCCGAGGCCAGCAGGTCGTAGCAATTGGGGTCCAGGCTGCCATCCGTGGCGCGGTACCCGATGGAAAAGAGCTTTCGCGTATTATCGAACAGGAATGTGAAATCCATCGCGTAAAACAATTTTTCCGCCGCATGAGAAACGTCTAGAAGGCGGCGAGTCAGCGCCGCAGCTTCAGTAATGGATTGTGTTACCGCCCTACTCAGCGCGTCGATCCGCGCCACCGCGTCCCGGTCTGTAGCAGAGTCTGGGTGCAAGTTTGCGCGGAGAACACCGAGTTCCCTAAGCGCGGCCTCGAATCGTTCGGGAGCCTCCGCCAATGTGGGCAGCGTGCGAAAATAAGGCTCGATGACCGCCCATTCTGGCGCCTGCTGCAGGGGTCGTTCCGCCATGGCTGCTATTTCTTTCGAAGGCAATCGGGCCCAGGGGATCAGAATTTCTACGTCCCTGGCGTGACTTTCGATGCAGTCTCTCGCCGCTGCCGCCCAAACGCGCAATTCCGAATCCTGAGCGTCTCCCTCCTCTTGCTGCAGGGTTTGCGCAATGTCATCCAGGGTCTGGGCGCGCTCACGCAACTCGGCGAAGCGTAACGCCCACTCCAGCACGTTGCCAGGTACCGAGCCGGCCGCCGTGGCGAGCGCCTCGACAGCGTTGCTGAGATGTTTCCGTGTGACCGTATGGGTGCGCCGCGCGTCCCCGCTGTCGGCCAGCGCTTCTTCCAATAACCATATCGAATCCTGCAATCCTGTGAGTATGCGGGCGTCGATCGGCGACCTCTGAACCAACTCCCGGCAACTGTTTGCGAGAACCAGCAAGTGGCCGGCGAGATTCCCGCTATCGACGGAGGAAACATACTTTGGGTCGAGCGGCCGCAATTCCCGCGTGTCATACCAGTTGAAGAAATGGCCGCGGAATAACTCCAGTTGATGCATGGTCGTCAGCGTCGTTTCGATGCGGCCGATTGCATCAAACGTACCCAGCCACCCGAAGTCACGCGCGGCGATAGTGGACACAAGATACAAACCTATATTCGTGGGTGAAGTGCGATGGGCCACCACCGGCTTAGGCTCTGCCTGAAAATTGTCGGGAGGAAGGAAATGATCTTCAGTTGAAACAAACTTTTCAAAGAAGCGCCAAGTTCGCCGCGCAACCAATCGCAGAGTTCGCGTCTCGCTCGAGGACAGAGGTTCCGCCTCCGTCAGCTGAGGAGGCTCGCTGATCCAGCGTGCGATAGCCGGCGATGCAGCCCACATGAGAATGAACGGCAGGGCAACGGGCATCGCCTGATGCCCTCCAAAACTCACGGCGGCCAACGCTGCGAGGGCGAACAAGACGCCGCCGGCCATTCTCTCAAAGATCCCGTACAGGTTCAGGTCGACCGCATGCTTGGCTTGGGCCGCGGTCACCCACTGAAGCAAGTTCCTGCGCGTGACCGACAGTCGGACCAGGGTGCGCAGAATCGCATCCCCCATCAGCCACGCCTGATACGCCAGGAACGTAATGGTCAGGCCGATCTGCGATATCGCAAGCAAAAAATCCGATAACACACCGCGGATATGGCTTCGCCTGGAAATTCCTCCGTGACGAGGCGGAAGGCCGAATAGAAAGGGTAGAAGCGCCGGAATCGAAATCATGAGCAGGATGAATCTCGTCGACATCCACGGAGATAGTGGGGACATCAGCCACCCAACGATCAATGTCAGAAACATGGCGGGCGCCGAAAGCGTGCGACGCAGGTTGTCGAGCATTTTCCATCTACTGATCGCGGGGATGGAGTACTTCCGGCGCATGTCTGGGGACTTCCCGCCCTTCCTGAAGATCCAAGGCAGGAGTTGCCAGTCGCCTCGCGCCCACCGGTGCTGCCTGGCGGCCGCGGCCTCATAGTGAGACGGAAACTCTTCGAATAGCTCGATGTCCGATGCCAAGGCCGCCCGCGCAAAGATGCCTTCGAACAGGTCGTGGCTCAACAAGGAGTTGTCCGGAACTTTGCCCGTCAGGGACTCTTCGAACGCGTCGACGTCATAAATTCCTTTTCCGGTGTAGGAACCCTCCCTGAATAGATCCTGGTAGACGTCCGAGATCGCGGAAGCGTACGGGTCCATGCCGCTCGGGCCGGAAAAGGTATTCTGGAAGAGCGATCCCTCACGATCTGCCGGAAGCGTGGGTGTAATACGTGGCTGAACCACGGAGTAGCCGTCCACGACGCGGCCCTCGCGAGCGCTGAACTTCGGGCGGTTGAGGGGATGCGCCATGGTCCCCACTAGACGGGCAGCCGCGCCCCGCGGCAAACGAGTGTCTGCATCAAGTGTGATGACGTAGCGGACATCCGCGATTGCTTCCGGGGGCCGGCCGCCTATCGGTATGAATGTAGTGTTCGAACACCCGCGCAAGAGATGATTCAGCTCATGCAGCTTTCCGCGCTTGCGCTCCCACCCCATCCATCCTTGCTGGCATTCATTCCAAACGCGGCGGCGGTGGAATAGAAAAAAGCGTTCTCCGCCCCCGGGCGCCGGGCCGTGGCGCTTATTCAAGTTCGAAATTCCGTCAAGGGCGGCCGCCAGTAATTCATCGTCACCTGGCATGGTCTCGCTTGGAGCGTCCGTCCAATCAGAGAGCAATGCAAAACGGAGGTCCCCATCGGGGTTCGCCAGATAATGAATCTCAAGGCGTTCCACCTGCTCTTTGATTGCATATTGGTTGGTAAGCAAAGTCGGGATCACAACCATCGTTCGCAAATGGCCGGGTATGCCGTCGCGCAACTCCAGCCGTGGCAATGTGCGGGGGCCTAATAGATCTGTCACCGCGCGGTTGATGAGCGCTATAGCCAGATCGGATGCGGGAATCGCGGCAAGCAGCCCCAGCAACGCCAGCCGCCAGGTGGTGATTCCCAGCTCCCTTGCATGTAGCAGCGGCAGGGCAAGAATGACTGCTGTGATGAGGAAGATAGTTCCCAGGTAACCGGGGACAGCGGCTCGAACATACAGGCGCAAGAACCGTCGACTCCAAGGCACGCGAAAGCCAAGTTCGCGCTCAAAAGCCAAGCGGCCCTGGGAGATGAGATAGTAACCGGGGTCCGCAAGTCGATCGTCGCCTTGCGTCTTGTCGCCCGGTTGCTTCGCGGACGGCCGCTTGGCGCGTTGGAGGGCACGCCGTGCGATTTCAATTTCCGAGTGTGACGTGCCCCTGGAAAGATCCTCGATCGCGTGGCGGTAATAGTCCCTGGTGGCAAAATCCATCTCGGCAAAATTGCTGCCGTTGCGTAGAATTTCATCGACCAGGCTGACGCTCTCGAAGAATTCCTGCCAATCGAACGCGGACGTCAACCGCATACTCGTAATGACGTTGCGTACGGTAACCGTCATGGCCGTCTGATCCTGATGCTCGGCGCGAACGATTTCGTCCGCGGTAGTCCCCTGTGCATCAAGGCGTTCATCAAGCCAGAGCAAGATGGGGCCGACCTTCGGGTCCAGATCACGCAGACGCTGGACAAGCTGCACCGCGAACGCTCTGTCCAGAGGCTTGTTCTCAAATTTCCGGAGGGCTGCCGCGGGAGCGATCAACTCCCGGCCACCGGTGCCGAGAAGGCTGTCGGCGAGAAGGTCCGCCTCTTCTCGCGCGCGACGGCTATGCGCCATGCTCTCCGCCAATCTGCGGAGATTCTCCACCAGGACGACGCGAAGCGTGATGGCTACCGCCCAAAGTTCGCCGCTGGTGAGGGGTTGCAACCGCTGATAGGCCCGCACGAAGCGCCGCAACAACTCCGGTTCGAACCTGCTATCGGTGTGCGCAACGAATGCCCAGGCAACGCCGAAAACGCGGGGAAAACCTTCCAAGTGGCCCGCGGCAAGTTTGGGCAATTCGCGATAATACCCAGTGGGCAAATCGTCGCGGATTTCTCGCAGTTGTTCCTCGACGATAAAGTAGTTGTCAACCAGCCATTCCGCCGCGGGTGTGATGGTTTGTTCCCGCTGGATCGCCCGGGCGGTGGCTCGATAGTACTCGAGGAGAACGCGGCCGTTCTCCAGGACTCGAGGAAGGAGCGGCCGGCCTGGAACAGGTTCACTGGTTATGGCTTGTGCAGCCGCGAGGCTTTCCGCGTGTTGCTCGAGGCGTTCCACGCTGAATAATTCAGCGCGAATAGGGCCTGCCATGTCGGGAAACGCGAGCGGGGAGGGTTTGGCCGTGATCATAGTGTCCTCGACACTATCTCACGATACCCGCTGTATATCTCGCGGGACAAGGTATCCGTCGCGAACATTATTAGGCGTGGTGCGAGAATCGCTCAACAGCGCGGCAGAGAGAATACCAAGTCCAACCCGGCCACATACGAGATTTACTGTATTGCATTGTCATCAGCCAACCGTAATAGTAGTAGTGGAACCCGACTCCCGAGCATTTGCCCTGGAAATTGTTGATTTGCGGAAGCAAATATTGAGGTGGTGGTTGTCATATCTTGCTCATTCTGAAGCTTTAATGCCACTCTTCGCGTAGCCCCCACACCCGGGACCGTCGCCTCAGCACCATGCGCGTCGATAGGAGAGTCTAAGTGAGCAAGGCAGGTATTCCACTCTCCAGTCACGAATCATGCCAGCGAGGCATCGAGACGCGCGACCACCGTCACCATTCGGACCACCAAGTGCAATTCTACGTTGAGGACGCGTCCTTCCTCGACTCGTTGAGCCGGTCCATCGGCACCGCACTAGGGGGAGGTGATTCCGCCGTCGTGATTGCCACTCGGATGCACCTGGACGGGCTCACCGGCCGATTGAGGGCTCGCGGGTTGGAGACACAGAGAGCCGTCGAAACGGGGCGGTACATTCCATTGGATTCCAGGCAAACTCTGTCTAAGTTCATGCTGGAAGGCTGGCCAGACGCGGCGCGTTTCGCTGAAGTTGTAGGCGGTGTCATCGAGAGAGCCAAGTCGGCCGCCGAAGGTGACGATCCTCGCGTTTTCGCATTCCAGGAAATGGGCGCTCTCTTGTGGGCTGAAGGAACGTCCGGGTCGGCTCTGCAACTCGAGCAACATTGGAACGATTTGGGCGAGAAGCACTCTTTTTTCCTGAGTTGCGCGTACGCCATGCAGACCTTCGACCGGGAGGAACACGATGAACCCTTCCTGAAAATCTGCGCGGAACACTCCACCGTGATCCCAGCCGAGAAATATGGGGCGCTGATTGGTAAAAGGCAGCGTCTTCGCAACATCACACGCCTTCAACAAAAGGCGCGGACGCTTAAACTTAGCCATGAAGAATTGGAAATGCGTGTCAAGGAGCGCACCAAAGAGCTCAGACAAGAAAATCTCCCAATACTGGAGCAGGCCGGGATGGTTGAAATGGCGAATCAAAGCTCGCGTGAACTTTCCGCGCACCTCCTGCAGGTCCAGGACGAAGAGAGGAGACGTATTGCCCGCGATTTGCACGACAACACGGCGCAATCGCTTGCTCTATTGAGTATGAATCTCTCCGCATTGAAGACTGAAGCCACGGAGTGGTATCCAGATCTGGCGGAGGGACTATCGGAGAACCTCGGGATCGTCAAGCAAATATCAACCGAACTACGCGCGCTTTCCTATTTTCTCCACCCGCCATTGCTCGATGAAGTGGGCCTGGAATCCGCCCTTCGTTGGTACGTGGATGGATTTGGACAGACGAGCAGCATCAAGATCAACCTGGAATTACACGGCAAGCTGGAGAGATTGTCGCGGAACCTGGAGACCGCAATTTTCAGGGTTGTACAAGAATGCCTCACAAATATTCACCTCCATTCCGAGAGTCCGACAGCCACGATTCGCCTTTCTCAATTTCCCGGCAAGATCTCCTTGGAAATCACGGACGAGGGTAAGGGCATTGCTCCGGAGAAACTATCCAAGCTTGCCTCTTCTGGCTTGCCGGGTTTGGGCTTGCGAAGCATGCGAGAGAGAATCAAGGATTTTCAGGGTGACATTGAAATCATATCCCAGGAGACAGGAACCCAAATCAAGGTGATTGTTCCTCTTGCCGGCGCCGCGTCCTAGTGTCAGTGGTTTAACGCTAGAGATCTCGGAAATGATTGAGTGATCGCCGGGGCAGGGCGCCCCACCGGGGAAGCACCAAGGGCAGGTCCGAGTGATAACTTGCGAATCCTAGTCGCGGACGATCAGGAAGCCATCCGAAAACGAGTCCGATCGATCCTCGTTTCCAAGAGAACCTTTGAGGTATGCGCGGAGGTGCCAAATGGCAGAGAGGCCGTCGAAAAAGCTCGGGAGTTAAAACCGGACTTGATCATTCTGGACATTACCATGCCGGAATTGAACGGCCTGGAGGCAGCTCGCCTGATCAGGCAGTTCTCTCCGGAAACACCGATTGTTATTCTCTCGGTGCACAAGAGTAGACAACTCATGTACGAAGCCCAGAAAATTGGCGTGCAGGGGTATGTAACAAAAGAGGACGCAAACCAGGACTTGATCAGGGCCGTGGATGCCGTCCTGCAGAAACTGACCTTCTTCCCTCAAGAGTTCTAACCCTTTGGTAGTGTGAGAGTTTGCCCCGTGCTAGGTTCTAGTAGAACAGGCGCTCCTGCCTGTCCGCATTACTGTGGCAATATCGCACCGGACAGGCAGGAGTGCCTGTCCTACCAAGCAAACAGACCCATTCCCGGACTTCTGCTGCCTACGATCCGCGTCCTTTGACCCGTGGAAATTTTCGACCGCCTTCCTACTCTGCTTGCGCAGCCGCCCGGCATTCCCGCGCCCAAAAGCGGAAGTTAATTCTGATGTTGCTTCATCGTACAGCGATTTCCCTGGCAGCCTACCGTATCGCCCGTATTGTCCTCCGGGACTCAATCGGCGAGGATGGCCGCGAGGGAGAGGAGGACGAAAGCTAAAAAAAGAGGGCCGGGCTGGTGCTCAAGCTTCCTCTCCCCCCTCAAAGTCTATCGCTGGATGCGCCGTATCACTTTCAAATGCGTGAGCTTTTGGTACGAAGATGTTAACTGCCTATGCGAGTACGGTTGCTGCCATCTTCCTGACCAGGTAGCCTCCTCTGTACTACTAGTCCCGTTCCAACTTTTTGGAGCGAACAGCTATTGCGTGGATTCTCGTGTCACTTGGCGGGTCGAGATGTGTGGGAGAGGCGCGAATGGATAGTTGGGATTAGTTGGAACGGCACTAGCCATCGAAATGTTTCCAGTGCGCACACATATGTGGTTGCGGCTCCGCCGCGCTGTGTTGTCTTTCTTCATCCTGCCAAGCACTTCTTTCGGTCGCTACCCGCCGAGCGTTTGGGAGTTAGCCAGCCTGCCGCCCTAAACTCAATGATATGTAATCGTCATTGACCCGCTCTGCATAAGTTGGATATAGCCGCAATACCTTGCAGCACACTTGTAATAGCTAAATGTAAAGGTTCCCGTACCAGTGTAGGTCAAGCCGTCGCCATCGTTTGTCGAACCGTTGAAGACGATCGTCAATCGCGTTACCTGTCCGAGACTGTTGGTAATTGCCTTGGCGCTCGTGATCGTTCCCTGTCCCAGATCAGCTACGCTATTGAACAGGATGAATCCTGACCCTGTGTTGTAGTAAGCATCCAACCAGAACGTTCCGCCGACGTTGACCGGGACACCGTAGCAGTAGAGCGGATAGGAGTTGCGACCGCAACTATACCCGCCAAACGGTACGCTGGCGACGATCGTCGATTGTGTGCCGGGAATTTCATCTTGTGCGTGAGCCTGGGGTACGATCATGCTGAGTGCTAGCGCAAGTACTGGTGCGAATACGAAGATGCGTTTCATGGCTCGAAAGCCTCCTTTTGAGTTGATTTGCCCGTTCGCTGATTGTGGTTCCTAAGCTCCCTGCAAATTGTTTCTCGCTCGATGTGTCCTGGTCCGAGTGCGTCCTGCTGAACATAGCTGGTTGACTGATACGGGCACTAAAAGTCTCCGCCACCGCCAGGTGCCGGTTGTCCAGTTCCGGTCAGGGCGGTAGGACAATACGACCGTCCAGCGTTGGTCCAAGTGACGGTCGTGGTGGGCGCAGGCGATTGAGCGCGAGCGGGCGATGTGAAGATAAGTAGGGAGGCGAGTGCTATTCCTCTACCGACGCGATTCATGTTTCCTCATGATCAGATCGCTCCCCGGTCGATTGGGGACTGCAATCGGCACTCGTCCAGCTTCCGGGCGCTCCGTGCCAGTCGCGGTGGTGGGTTAAGTCCCCCGGGTCCCGCCTAGCGGGCTGATCTATCGCCATGCCCAATAAACGCAGTCATTTAAGGTGAGTCGAAGAACAACTCGTTCCAGAACGGGCCGATTATCAGTGCAAGAAGCTTGCGGACGAATGCTGTACCCGGAGCAAAAAGATGCTGTAGGAAAAGATTAGGATGGTCCAGAGTCAACCGTCGGGGGCCAACCAGAACCCGCGTCCTGGAGGCCACTTTCGGTCATAACTCCGGCCTGAGTGCCCGATCTGGAAGCGGAGCAAGTCATCATGGGCCTGGTTCTTTCGTAAAATATCCCGGCCGTTCATTCGTATACATAGGTGGATGAGCAAGGCGTTGAACACAAACTGGGTGACCGGCGAGCAAGACCGACGTATCTCTGAAGCACCTGGGCTCGAACGGACTCGAATTCAGAACTTCGCGCGCAGACCAACTTCAGCCGCCCGCCAGAAAATAGGAATGGCGAGATGAATATGGGAACTCTGCCGGGCCCCGGCCCGATCCACCTCTCGTGGGCGATGCGAGCCGCCTGAATATCGCCGCCTAAATATCAAGGTCTATGAAGCGCTTGTGCGCGCGATTTTGCCGATGATCTCTTGCCAGGATTTCCGTCAACCTTCTTGGCAATTCTTCCATTTCGTCTAAATCTTGAGCGCCCTTGTTACACTCGCCGTGATAGCCGATCCCGAATCGCGCGCCACACATAGTGCACAGCTCAAATGCCTGGAGCGTGAAAGATGTGGCGCCCAGTAATTCCTTGTCAAATATGGCCACAGGATTGTGTATTTCATTCGTGAACCCCCTTTTCGCTAGCATGGCGTCCCCCGCTTCCCCGGCAAGTGTGGTTTCACGAGCTCTCTCCAGACCCGGAATACTGCAGTCTCGAAAGCTCGCTATTTCCACTTTCTTATCGTTCGGCTACAACACAGCCTCGGCCGGTCCTTTTTTCCTCGTACATGGCTTCATCCGCCATGGCGATGAGTTCTCCCAGCGGGACCGGATGCTTCGGATCGAAGCGCGCCATACCGACGCTGAGAGACAGCTCGTACCGGGATTCCTCTGCGTTTGATCCCTTAAGGTTCCTCTCCAAGCGATGGAGGATGACTTCCCTGTTTTCGCAGGAAGCTTCGAGTGCCAAGACAGCAAACTCATCTCCGCCCAGACGGGCAATAATGTCGGAGTTTCGGAAAGTCTGCTCTAAGGCGTTGGCAGCGCGAACCAGGGCGAGATCCCCCTCACGATGCCCATAGGCATCATTGATTTCCTTGAGATTGTCGACGTCGGCGAAGAAAAGCAATAAACCCTGAGCTTTCCGGCGCGTCACTCTCAACTGCTGGCTTGTCAACGCCAAGAAGGCGCGCCGGTTGTAAAGGCACGTAAGATCGTCCGTTAGGGCCAGGGACCGGAGCTCTCTATCCAAGAGGGATTGCTTGACGGCGCACAGGACCGTGCGCTCGAGGGTGTTGCTGAGAGTCTGCGTGTCCGGCGCTTCTGACTTAAGAGTCTTGGAGATCTTATCCACCTCCTGCAGAATGTGTGCGAGTTCCTTGTCTTGGGCCACCAGGGCGGAGGAGAGCATCTCGTCCACCGAGTCCTCGAAATTGGGCCTCCAACGATCCAGGCTCAAAACTTCTCGTTCGAACGCCTGATCTTGCGTGGATATTCGGGAGCGGGCAGTCTGCGTGATTTCGCTGGCACGCAAACGGCCCGATCCCATCGTGCCTCCCGCCCTCAAATATGGAATGTTTCTCCTCATGGGACCGGAACATCCTTTCGGCATAGATTGCTGGGTATTAATCGGGCGGGTGTCAACTATTGGAGTTCAATTGCCTGGAAACTAATATCAGGCAAACGCTGTAGATTGTGCGCCGGGAACTCCTTAGTACTTCGTAGTGTCTTATTAGAGACATTTGACGTGACCAGCCGTATTCGGATCGATTTTCGCCGTTCAAGAAAAAACCGTCCTCTTGCCGCTATCCATCAACGAATAAAAGTCGCCGCCGGCGGCTCCCGGAATGCCTTTGCGGATGAGGTTCTCTATCGCATCGAGGACTCGCACCCGGCATAGCGGTTCATGTC
>WNGH01001210.1_pt1 | contig 25927 bp, 21 predicted proteins | sample 5400631 | NCBI WGS metagenome assembly WNGH01 (sample SAMN13153373, study PRJNA577476) | soil metagenome | isolation source: 115 cm soil or saprolite under Garry oak tree replicate 1 | place: USA:California | collected 2016-06-15
TTCGGCCTCTGGACAGTAGGCAATCGTGGACGCGACCCCTTTGGTGATTTCGTGCGTCCTGATTTGCCTCCTGTGCGGAGTGTACAGAAGCTTTCAGAGTTAGGGGCTTACGGTATTAGCCTGCATGACAATGATCTCGTGCCCTTTGGAGCCTCAGCTGCTGAGCGTGAGCGCATTGTCAGGGAGTTCAAGCAGGCGTTAGCTGACTACAGTATGGTCGTGCCGATGGCCACAACCAATCTCTTCTTTCATCCTATTTTTAAGGACGGGGCGTTTACCTCGGTTGATCCTGCTGTGCGTGCCTTTGCTTTGCAAAAAACCATGTCAGCTATTGATCTCGGGGCAGAGCTAGGGGCCAGCACCTACGTCTTCTGGGGTGGACGCGAGGGCGTTGATACCGACGCCAGTAAAGACCCTGTTGTGGCGATCAAACGCATGCGCGACGCTATCAACTTCCTGTGTCAATATGTGGTTGAGAAGGGCTACAAGCTGCGTTTCGCGCTGGAGCCAAAACCCAATGAACCACGCTCCGATACTTATCTTCCCACCGTCGGACATATGCTGGCCTTTATCTACACCCTCGATCATCCCGATATGGTTGGTCTCAATCCAGAGGTTGCGCATGAACAGATGGCGGGACTCAGCTTTGTCCATGGTGTGGCTCAAGCACTGGAAGCTGGTAAGCTCTTCAATATTGATCTCAACGATCAGAAGGGACCGCGCTATGATCAGGATTTGCGTTTTGGCAGCGAGAATATCAAGCCAATGTTCTTCCTGGTGAAGTTACTTGAGGACCAGGGTTACACGGGGCCGCGTAACTTCGATGCCCATGCCTACCGCACTGAGGACGAGCAGGGCGTATGGGATTTTGCGCTTGGCTGTATGCGCACCTATAACATGCTCAAGGCCAAAGTCAAACGCTTCAATGCTGACTCAGAGATACGGGCTGTGTTGGAATCACTGAACGGCGGTGATCAAACCTATGGTGGCCTGCTCAACGGTTACAGTACCGAAACCGTGCAGAAGCTGCAAACCAAGACCTTCGATTTCGATACGCTCGCTCAGCGCGGCTACGGCTACGAACGTCTCGACCAATTAACCATCGAGATCATTTTAGGCGTGAGGTAACAGGGAGAACACTACGCACGCTCTTCCTGGCATCGATCTGGGCACGACAGGCGTCAAAGCGGCCTTCTTCGCGACTGAGGACGGTCACCTGCTTTCATCGGCCTTTGTGGGGTTTCCGTAGCAACTGGACAAAAACCAACGTTAAGGATTCTGAGGTGCTCAAGCATAGCTCCTTGCGAGACCACTTTCACTATGGCCGATGAAGTCAGCATTGTCGTATCAGATCAAGACATGGACATATCTCAACGTGAAGCGTTCTGCCAGGATAAAGTCCGTCTTCAGTCAGTGGGAAAGGGGAGACTGGCGCATACCTGGGTACCACCTCTCGGTCCTGGTTGTATGTGGCACTTCCCGCCTAGTTCTGCTGCTCGCTCCCGCATGGAGTGCAGCCCTACCCCTGCCTGCTGCCCGGCTGCCATACCCACGCCGTCGTCGGTGACCTCTACGTAAAGGGTTCCTTCCACAACGCTGAGCCGCACCTGGCAGATGGTTGCGTGTGCATGACGAACCACATTGGTCAGAGCCTCCTGCACAATACGATAGGCTGCTACCTCGTTGGCGGCTGGCAGTGAGGGCAGCTCCCCCGCCACTTCGACGTTGACCTGCAACAGTTCCCCGTACTCGCGATCATCAGCTGTGCTGGTCGGTATCGTGACGTGGGCTGCGCGTTCACGCAAAGCCCCGACTAATCCCAGTTCATCAAGGGAAGGAGGACGCAGGTCGTACACCAGGCGACGAATATCGGCGATGGTCGAGCGGATGATTTCCTGCTGCTCGACGACTAAGGCATGCGTAGCGGTCGGGTCATGAGTGAGGGCTTGGCGCAAGGCTCCGGCCCGCCAATTGAGGGAAGCGAGTGCTGATCCGAGACCATCGTGCAGGTCCCGCCGCAAGCGACGTCGTTCCTCTTCCCGCGCCGTCACCAGGGCTGTTCGTGAGCGTTGCAGGTTTTGGGTCAGTCGCTGCAGATCCCTGGTCAGGTCCACTGCATGGACCGCCATCCCAGTCTGGCGCGCCAAATCCTCCAACAGCCTGTGATCCGCCGAAGAGAAGACTTCCCCAGGAGCACGCGGGGCCAGCAGCAGTTCACCTACCTGTTCCCCCTGATAGAGCAGTGGCAGGTGAACCAGCGATAAGTTCGCTTGAGCTTGCAACAGCATCCCGAAGGTGCCCACCGTCAGGATGTAGAGGCCGACAATACTCACTGTAAGTGAGCCATAGACGAGGGTGCGGTTGATGATGAGGTCAATGTCCCAGAGACGGTAGCGCAGGATGGCAATAGAGAGCGAGAGTGGAATGGAGAGCCACAACAATTGAAGAGCTGGACTGACAAAGAGCCCGAAAATTGTCGCAGGAGTCCGCGATGGCGTGATACTCATGAGCCCAAAAGGAATGGTGCAGAGTACCACTGCCACCCCAAAGAGCAGCCATTTGGTTTGCTGGCGCTGCACCGGTCCAGAGACGTAGCGATAGCGATAGATTTGGAATCCCAGAAAGAGCGCGAATGGGCCAAGCTGGAAGAGGATAAAAAGGAGGGGAGGCCAGTTGGACGGATGAAACGTTGCTGGAAGCATCGGAATATCCCAGAGCAGGCTATACACAATCATCACGATGTTGTACCAGAGCGACCAGCGGGGGACGAAGCGTCCATCAGGAAAGAGTGAGAGGAAGAAGCCAAGCAATCCCCAGCTCACGATGTCTATCAGACCCGTGAGTGGGCTCCATACAGGATTGACCTCCTGCAGCGTCACAATGATCGGTCCACTCGTTCCAAACGTGATCAAAAGGAACGCCACCAGGAGGGGAAACCATTCATCCGACCTGCGCCAGAAGAGGAGTGTGGCGGCAATGAAGAAGCCAAGCACGACACAGCTCTCAAAGACAAGATTGGAGAGCGCATACAGCGGAAGTGGCAGACCCAGAGCGAACAAGCTTGCGCGTATCTGGAGGGGAGGATTGGTAAGCTGTGCATAGCGCACTGGGATCGCGATGGCAAGCAAGAATACACACATGCCTGCTGTTGCTAGCCATCCCCCTCGGGCGATAGTAAGCCAGAGCGCCGGGAAAGGCTTTTTCCTGTCTCCTGACTGGCCTTGAAATCTGCTTGTGTGAGTCGGTGTTTCCATGTATCTGTTCCTTCAATGAGAGCGTTGCCTCTAGTATAGAGAAGCGAGTTGAAGTTGTCCAGGGAGAAAGAAGAAATAGCTTTTCTGCAAGAGCTTGTAGCACGTGGGAGAGACCTCTCGTGAAACACATGTTTCACGAGAGGTCTTGAACGCTTCTTCAACTGAAAGTGTTCCACCAGGTGTGGTGCTGGCTCAGGCACCGTGTATGATCTGCTCTATGAGATCGCAGGATGCGTACGCGCACGTACTTGCAGCATAAGTGTCAGGATGCCAAGAATGATGACGATCGGAATCGTGACGAAGGCGACCACCAGCGGGAGCGCGGTCAACAGGGTCAGGTGATGCTCAAAGACCCGCTGCGTGATATTCATATCGGCTATTGACGCAACACCCGAGATCAAAGTCAGCAGTGTGATGCCCACGATGCCAATGGTGCCAATCCATCGCTGGCGTGTTGCGAGCAGCAGGAAGACTCCATAGAGAACCATGAAAATTCCCGGAGCACTGAGCGGAGTACCATTGGCAAACCAATTGTTCCTGGCCGAACCAATTGCTGGATCTGATAGGCCGAGCGCAAGAGCGACGGCTGTACCGAATACAAAGTCGAGTACAAAAACGAGGGTCGTAAGCAGGAATGCTTTACGCATCAATAAAAATTGTGACATAACCTTTCGTCCTTTCATCTTCCCTGATCGTTTGAAGAGAGAATTGTATGCTCCTGCTCTTCCTGAACCCTCTTAGCTGAGCCGTCATTGCAGGAGATCCGCGTTCCGTGATAATCGCTCCATGATATGGCACCGTAGACAATAGACTTCACGTACGTCATTGAACTCCTGTGGGCAACATTCCACAATCTCCCTGGGACCCAGACCACAGTGAAAGAGCAAGTAGGCCAATCGCCGCTCACGCGGGTTAGAAAGCACCGTCGTGAGGAGATCCCAAATCTCACGGCTGGAAGTCACGTCTTCCCTGTGTGGTTCTCCTGACTCCGGCAACGAGTTTTCTCTTTGCCACGCATACGCCCGTATCCTATCCAGGATGGCACCATGCAGACTCGCACGCAGGTACTGCAAGGCAGCAGCAAACGTGCGAAATTCCACCTGCTGGGACTGGGTAGTGGCTCGCCAGAACCGTTCAAAGGCTTGGACTACATAGTTGTCCTCGCTGTCGAGATGAACTGCTACCTCTCTGCTCGGATGATCATGCAGCCAGCCCCGCACGACTTCAGCCAGGCCCTGCTGCAAGGCAGCCAAGGCTTCCTGGTCACCTTGAACGGTCGCACAGTGAAGCAGCTCAAGGCTGTAGGTATCAGTGGATGGGTCTCCACGACGATAGGCGCTGATTTCTCGCAGACACTGCTCTGCCACCTCTGAAACCTTGAGCATCCTGAGGACAACTGATCTCAGTGGACAGACAGGAGACGAGCTCTCGTTCAGGGGGCTCTGTGGAACAGTGAGTCGTTCTTCGCCTTGCATGCTGTGCATGTGTGTTGAGTGGTGCCTCATCCGTCTCTCCTCTCAAGTACTCGTCTCGACCAGGAAGACAGCATTCACGTGTACCTCTCTGGCTACACAGAGCATAGCTGAGAAACTATCCCGCGGTCAGGTGACCAGAGTCCTCCTTTGGCTGGGAAGAATTCCTGGGGGAACTCGGGACAGTCCTGGTCAGATTGGGACAAGAGCCGAGGATGGCAGCGATGTGTATGAGTTGCAGATAACTCTCGTTATAAAGTTGGTCCTAACCTAGCCCGGACTCACGCGCTCGGATGATGGCCTGCGCCCGATCAGCCACCTGCAGTTTGCTGAAGATGCTCGAAATATAGTTGCGCACGGTCTTCTGTCCGATCACCAATTGCTGAGCAATCTCGCTGTTGCTGTGCCCCTGGGCCATCAAGGTCAGGACCTCACGTTCCCGCTCTGTCAGATCTGGGAAAGGCAGGGAAGAGATGGTCTGTCGCGGGGCGGCAAAGAACCCCACCAGCCGTTGAGCCATGCTCGCGCTGAAGATCGCCTCTCCCTCACCCACGGCACGGATGGCCCTAAGCAACTCGACCTCGCTCGCCTCTTTCAAGACATAGCCACGCGCTCCCGCTCGCAGTGCGGCGAAGAGGGTGTCGTCCTCCTCAAGGAGGGTGACCACCAGGATGCGAATGGCTGGGTTCGCCTGCAGAATGCGACGTGTCGCCTCGATGCCGTTGATCCCGGGCATGCGCAAATCCATAACAATCACATCCGGCTGCAAGGTAGTCGCCATCGTCACCACTTGTTCACCTGTCGCCGCCTCGCCTACCACCTTGAGATCTTCTTCGGTCTGCAGGAGCGCACGCATCCCACTACGTACCAGCGTGTGGTCATCGGCAATCAGAATACGCAAGACGGACATAGCAGGGTCCCTTTCTTTGTTGCTCAGGCTTCTGTGAGCACCGGGAGGCGAGCACGTACCCGCGTGCCTCCTCCTGGAGCTGGTACGATCTCACAGGTGCCGTCCAGTTCCGCGGCCCGCTCATGCATGGAGAGCAGCCCGACACCTCCTCGATGGGCAGGAGGGAGGCCGATGCCATCGTCGGTGATCTCCACCTGCAGGACGCCTTCGCTGAGAGCCAGGCGAATCACACAGGTGCGAGCATCGGCATGGCGCGCAACATTGGAGAGGGCCTCCTGTACGATGCGGTAGGTGGCGACTTCGAGCGCTGCCGACAGTGCAGGCACATCATCAGGAGCCAGCACCTCGACGCTGAGTCCGAACAGACGCTCCTGCTGGTCTGATCTCTCCGCTGGCAGCCCATAATGAGCCGCCCGTTCACGAATGGCGTCCAGCAAGCCCAACTCGTCGAGGGAGGGTGGGCGCAAATCGTAGACGAGCCGACGGATATCAGCGATGGCCGAGCGGATGGCGCTCTGCTGCTCCACTACCAACACCTCGGCAGCGGCTGAGTCGCGCCCCAGGAGCATATGGATGGCCCCGGCGCGCAGGTTGAGCGAGGTCAGAACCGATCCCAGCCCATCGTGCAGGTCGCGCCGCAGGCGCCGACGCTCTTCTTCACGTGTGGTGACCAACTCCGTTCGCGAGTGTTGTAGTTCACGTGCCAATCGCTGAAGGTCGGTTGTAAGTCGGACCGTGTACACAGCAATGCCAGCCTGACGAGCCAGATCTGTGAGCAGCCGACGGTCAGCAGAGCTCAAGGCCTCGCCGGGAGCACGCGCAGCCAGCAGTAGCTCCCCGACGTGCTCTCCTTGATAGAGGAGTGGAAGATGCACGAGATCCGTGGTCGCCGTGCCCGAGGATGCCGCCATTACCAAGGCATCGTCTTGCTTCAACGTCACAGCCACATACGGGAGCTTGAGGGCCTGTGCTGTGGTCTGGACAATCGTCGGCAGCACCTGCTCTGGAGCCAGCGTTCCTTCCAGACGCTGGCCAAGACGCGACAGGATGCGATAGGGATCATCGCGCTCCCCGTACATCAGGCGATTGATACTTCGTTGCAGCCAATTGCGTAACGGCTGAAACAGGACAGCAATGAGCGCCGTTGCTCCCAAAGAAATAACGAGATTGCCCTGGATCTGAAAGGCTGTACTCAGCCCGCCCACGATGAGGACATAGAGTCCGATCACACAAGCGGTGAGCAAGCCATAGACCAGCGTTCGGTTGATGATGTGATCAATATCCCAGAGATGGTAGCGCAACACGGCGAAACCGATGGAAAGCGGGAAGAGCAAGAGCAGCAAGATGGTGAGCGTTTGCCCTCCTGACGTGATGAGTGGATCCACGGGCAAGAGCAGCGGCAGCACCACGATCAATACTGCCTGAGCGAGGAAGATAGCGCCGAAACTGATAACGATGCCAAAGACGACCCACTTGGTCTGCTGCCGCTCAGTGGGGGTTGACATGCGACGGTACCGATAGATTTGCAGCATGAGCTGACTGGCCAACAGGCCAAGCAGAATTAGCAAGGCAAGCCAGGAGAAAGGGGGTATGTTAGGTAAGGCGGGAAAGAAGATTTCCCATGCCCAGTAGACGACCCAGGCCACCGCCAACCAGCGGGTGAATCTGGGGACGAAGCGCCCACCGGGAAACACGTAGAAAAAGAGACCCAGGCAGGCGCTCCCAATGAAGCGGGCACACTCGGTTGGTATCGTCCACACAGGCGGCAGCAGATCGACAATTTGTCCACCCAAGGCGAGAGGAAAGAGTATTAGGGAGAAGGAAGCCAGCAGAGCCACGCGGTTGGAAGCAGCGCGCCAGAAGAGGACCGTTCCCACCAGGACATAGACCAGCAACAGGAGAAGGTAAATGCTGAGCGTGACCCAGGCGTAGACGTCGAGCGAGAGACTGACTGCGTGCAGGGCTTTCACATCCTGGGGAGTGAGTTGTGCTCCGAGATCATTGAGATTCACCGAAGAAATCACCTGATGGAGGGAGGCGAAATAGGTCGGGAGACCGCCGACGAAGAGACCCACTCCCAGCAGGAGGCACGTACTCCAGAGGATCCGTGAAAGTCGGAGCCAACTATCAGATATATGAGTATCGCTGGTATCAGTCAGGCGTGCTGTTGTCTGCTCAACGTTCATGCCTACGCTCCTTCCGTCCCGGATGCCCTCTTGCTCCACTCATACAGACCGTTTGGAGCCGTGTGAATTCAACGGGGATGCTCAAGAAGTAGCAGATGATCGTCAGCAAGGCCACCATCACCCAGCCTGTTCGTGCCAGGATGAGAAGGCATCCCTGCAGAGGCATCTCAGGAGCACGCGATGGTGTGTTCCTTCTGGCAGTTTCTGTTTGAGCAGGAGAACGCATTGCCGATCTTCTCCTTCAAGTATCTTGACCCCGGTTGCATTGACTAACATGCATCACTATGCTACTCCAGCAGATAAGCTTTTTGCAAGCATTTCTCTTCCAGAGGGAGAGAATACATACCTTCTTCCTTTGAGGCACTCTCACTGAGCACACCGAGGTTGTTATTGCACAACACTGACATCGGCTTGCATCCGTGCTCAGTAAGATTTCCAGAACATTCGCTCCAGCCATTTCTCGACTGCGAATCGGCAATGGTACGTGCAAGATGCACAGCATCTTCCCGTTGATGAGGCAGGAGATCAAAGTTACACCATTCCAACACAGGCCCAACTACCACTCTGCCCATCGAGCCTGTTGATGGCCTTGTCCCAACCGCTTGACTCCTGGCCGATCTCCAAGGGCACTATTGTTATTTCACCCTTGGCCTCACCAATGTATATGCTCAATTCAATTGAGGAGAAAGTTGAGAACCACTCCTATAGTAGCTGGCAGTGCTTCGCCGAAAAACCACTTTGCTACCTCTGCTATTAGATCCAAGAAACGACTAGAAGATTTCGAGTCAACTGCATCCTCGAGTTGTTTTCGATATTCTGCGTTTTGACTCATCTCTCGCCCTATAGCTTCCAAGAGTTCCTGATCCGTGTACATTGCCATAAATCCTCCTATATTTTCATTCTAGTGAGATCAAAGATCACGCGTCCTTTATTGCTGTCGACAATCAGCATATTGCAGTACCTTCGAGCCTTGGATAAGGAAATGACATTCATTTCCTGATTGGTATAGAAATTACTGAAGCGAGTGATAGCCTCTGCTCCAAGTTTATCTACTACAATACGCATTAAAAGTAGCAAGTTATATCTGAACAAAGATGAGCAGGAAATGACGCGACACCCATCATACAATCTATCGAATACATCAGCGTGACCGGGGAATTGCTTTTTGAGCTGGATAACAGTTTCTTTACTTGGAAACCCTCGATAATAGACATTACACCTATCATAGGATAAGGGTGGAGTATCAAGAGCAAAATCTCCCTTGTGGTATGTCTGAGTAGTGATAAGATTTCCGAACGGTTGAATGAACGTCTCCTGATAATAGTGCTCTTTTTGTTCTAAAACATCTATGGTATCTGGATGCGGAATAAAAACACCGTTGTTTCCAATTTGATTGAGCATCCAAGGAGGAGGAGTAAGTAAATCGGCTTTTGTGAGAACAAAGGTGATCTTACTCATTAACCTACCTTGTTCTATTTTGTCAATAGGCTCCAGTATGTTGAAGAGAGCATCACGGTCAAAGGTCACGGACCGGCTATCAGCGTGAATAGCCCAGAGCACTACATCTGACTCGATGAGTTTTTCTCTATAGCTATTGAGATACTGAGTATCTGCTTTACCTGCTTCTCCGATGCCGGGCAGATCATAGAACCAAAGCTCATGATTAGAAGGACCTCTCGTCACAACGCGTTCGATTTCTTTCGTGCATGGGCGAATTGGATCAGTTTTTAACTGTGTGTTGAATAAAGCGTTGAGGAGGGAAGATTTTCCGACGCCGGTCTGACCCATGATCGATACTTTCAGAGGGATATTTTTCTCTTCTTCCAAGCGTTTTCTTACTTCATCACGTATCTGCAAATCCTTATTCATGAATAGTTCTCTCCTTGGTCTCTGAGGTGGTCACCGACCTCAGAGGTCGGTGACCACCTGTGTCCTGTTCTGCACTCAAGGCAATGGGCACGCTAACAGGTTGTTGTCGGACGTCGCCATGAAGAGGTGCGTCGACGTCGCGGCAAGCGCACGGCCATGTGGTGCCTTCCCAACTTCATTCCACTGAGCTGTGGGCTCCAGCACTCCAGAGCGCTTCCACAGCCTCTCACCGGCATCAATACAATAGAGTACATCTGCACTTGCAGCAAGTCCCACGACGTTGTCGGCAACTCCGAACTCCGTCCAATTGACCTCTGTAAAGCTCGGTGGTCTGTACCAGAGGTGGTTGTCCGACGTTGCGCACACGAGCTGGCCACCCAGGGTCGTCATATCTACGACGTTGTTGGCGTGGCCTGCCGGTATCCAGCTGGTTATCGTCGGAAATGTGAGTTTGCCGAAGAGGCGGTTGTGTGAATCCGCGCAGAAAAGGATGATCGAACTGACCGATGTAAGCCCCACCACATCATCTGTCTGCCCGTAGACCGTCCAGTCGACCTCACCCAATATGGGATCGCGAATCCAGAGTTGGTTGTCTCCAGTCGAGCAAAGGAGTTTAGTACCAAGCGTAGTCATCGTGCGAACGTTGTTGGCATGGCCAACGTCGTTCCACCCATCAAGACCTGGAGCCGATAGCGCCTGATAGGTCGACCACGGCGGCCCCGAGTCCTCCCACGTTGTGGGGTCCTCGCCTCCGGTGCCTCCGTCGCCATTGCCACTGCTGTTGAAAAGAGACACAATAGCATCCCATGCCATCTCGATCCAAGAGATAGCGCCGTTGATTGAACTCAACCAATCAGGGTTCCATGTGTGAAGGACTCCTAGGGAGACCGCTTGTCTCGACACTTGAGGATCGAATTGGTACGACCATACGTCTGTTCGGTCACTGACGCCTATGAATCGGCCATCGACGCCGAAGGTCTGCTTCTCGGTTACACCCCCATCGAGTACCTTTTGGTTCGCGTCCAGCAGCACAACCTGGACAGCGCCATGGAACCCTCCAAAGAGGACGGTTGATTGCGTGCGGGTTTTCGCCACGAGCAGCCCCTGATCTCCTAGGAGGCGAGCCTCGGTCCACATGAGGTGACCCTGGCTAAGCGGGATGAATACGTCTGCGTGAAGGTTAGGCATGTTGCACCTCTCATTGTATCAATCTTACTACCGAATAACGACGCACTATTTCAGTTGCGCATCCTATCTCTACCTCAAAGTCGCCGCACCCGCCTTGGAGATCGATTGCCTCTCCCCAACTCGGATAGATCGAATGAGGTGTCACGCAACGCCTCTAGCACGCCTCACCTAAAAACTACACTATCCGTTGTTGTTACCTAGCCTGTAAATTTTGAAATTTACACTCAGCCGCCTACGGCGGGTCACCCTGGTCGCTCTGCACTCTCCCTCGGTTGCTCGCGCCCGTCCCCTGCTGCTCACGACCAGGTCATCAGGCCCGGCGCGCCGAAGGTGCGCCCTTGAAGCCGTAGAGAAAGTTGTAACAGCCCCTGAGCAGGGCCTTTGTGCTATCCCGCTTGATGCTCTACACATGAGCTCCGCTTGATGCTTAACACTGCCTGTTTGGGCATGCCTCGCCGTGACGTTGTTCGTGGGAAGGCCTGTTAACTGATCCCATCAGGCCGAGGGTGATTAGGTGATCGGGTATGCAACGAAGTTGATCGTCGTGGATGGAGGAACGGTCACGGCGTTGTCCGGTCGCCCGACAACGTCGAAGCCCTCGTTGAGATCGTTCGAATCCCCCGCCAAGGCGGTGTAGGTATCTGGGGGAAGCGTGAGCGAATAGTACCCGTCAGCATCCGTCGTCGTATGCACGTTACCTCCGTAGAGATTCTTGAATTCCACGTAGGCGCCTTCATAAGGCTGGCCAGTGTCCCGGTATACAACCTGGCCGCTGACCGTTGTGCCCTGGTCAGCCGGTGATGCAGGTTCCGGCGGTGATACGGGGTCTGTAGTCTGGATGCCTGGTGTGACGGGCTGGGCTGATGTGATGTTACTTTCCGGGTAGCCGCTGGCTGATCCGCTGCCGCACCCCGCGATGGCGAGGACGGCCATAGCCAGGAGCGAGAAGAGAATAGCAAAGCGTAAAGTGGTGCGACGTGTGCTGTACATGGTTTCCTCCGTTTACTGAATTATATTAAATCCGTTTAATCACTACTTGTAAATTTTGAAATTCTATGAGCGGAATTTCGCTAATTACGTGGGCGGTAAAACGAGCAAGAAGAGGCGGAAACGGTTTTGCGCATTGCCCAGAAGCTAGCTCTTTTCCGCTCCGCAGGCCGAGTCTCCCCTTCCTGCGAACTCACTCGCATAATTAGCAAGATTCCGCCCACGTAATTTCAAAATTTACACCTAGCCAAAGATAGCGTTCACATCTCTTTGACTATGAGAGCATAGCAGAGATACTGTCCTACCGTCAGGTGACCAGAGTCCCCTTTAGGCTGGGAAGAATTCCTGGAGGAATTTGGGATTGTCCTGGTCAGATTAGGACAGGTGCCAAGGATAGCTGCGAGGTGTAGAACTTGCGGATAACTCGCGTTATTCGCGGTGAAGCCAGGCGTTTATTGCTGATAATACGCTTTTTGGCACCCTGAAACGAACTGCTTGGGGTGCTGATAATACGAAAGGCAGAAATGCATGGCTTTTTTCACGACCGTATCAGAGGCATTGGCGGCGTATGAACAATGGTTGCCGAGCCAGCCCCTATCCAACCACACCCGTCGGTCGTATCTCACGCAAGTCAATCGCTATTGTAGCTATCTCTCGACACTCCACTGGGAGTATGGCCATCCCCTCCAGGAACCACATGCACGCGATTACGCGGTGCGTGACTACAAAACGGCTCTCAAGGTGGTTCACCACGCCAAGCCCAGTTCCGTCAATCTTGGCCTGGCAGCTGTCGATCATTTCTACCGGTTTCTTGAGCTGCCGACGCCTCACGTCGCGCGCGAAGACCTGCCCGCGCAGGCTCCTCGCGCCTTAGAGCCGCCAGAGCAAAAGCGGTTTCTGCGGGCAGTGGAGCGCTGTTCATCAGTGCGGGATCGTGCGCTTGCGCTACTGCTGTTCTACACAGGTCTACGCATCAGCGAATGCGCAGCGCTCAGCGTGGAGGACGTGCGGCTCTCTTCGCGCAAAGGACTGGTCATTGTGCGCATGGGCAAGGGCAACACCTATCGAGAGGTCCCCTTGAATGCTGAAGTGCGAACGGCCCTTGACGCCTGGCTCCAACAGCGCCAGAAGTGGGTCTCGCAACGGAACGAATCGGCGCTGTTCCTCACGAAGCAAGGCACTCGCCTCGCCACACGCACCATTGATGATATTGTGCGGCGGCTCGGACAGGAAGCGCATCTCTCGCTCTCCGCCCATATCCTGCGGCACACCTGCTTGACCAGCCTCGTTCGCCAGGGCAACGACCTGGTGCTGGTAGCAGAACTGGCCGGACATCGGCGGCTGGAAACGACGCGCCGCTACAGCTTACCTTCCGCTGCAGATCGCGAAGCAGCGATGGAAGGGCTCAAGGTGGACTACTGATGCCAGGACGTTTTCTGACCGATGCAGAACGGGAGCGCCTGACACGCTTTCCGGCAGAGGTGCCGCCCGAAGACCTCGTCAGCGCGTTTACACTCTCGCCCAAGGACATTACCAGGGTGTTACTGCACCGCGGTCAACCGAATTACCTGGGCTTCGGCTTGCAGATCTGTGCCGTACGCTATCTGGGCTTTGTGCCGGATGATCTCTCGACAGCACCCGCATCGGTCGTCAAGTATGTAGCACGGCAGCTTGGGGTTTCCCCGGAGGCGCTCATGCAGTACGGCACGCGCCCGCAGACACGCACCGATCACCTACAGGAAATTCTGTCCTACTTGGAATTTCGCGAGGCAAACACCACCGATCTGCAAGCACTCGCCACCTTTCTGCTGGAGCGTGCTCTGGAGCATGATAAACCCATGGTCCTCTTCCAGATGGGATGCTCACACCTCAAGTCTGAGCACATTGTTCGGCCTGGCGTGACGACCCTGGAGCGCATGGTGATCACCGCCCGCGAGCAGGCCGAACGTGAAACCTATCGTCGTCTGCAACTGTTGCTCACCGAGGAACTCCGCGTCAGGCTCGATCAGGTGCTGGTTCCTGATACGACCATCAAACGCACACCGCTGGTCTGGCTGCGGCAAGGTGCGGTATCCTTCTCCCCGACAGCCATCGTCAGGGAAATCGAGAAGCTGTCCTACGTCCGAGGCCTTGACGTCGAACGCTGGGACCTTAGCGCACTTACCCCCAATCGACGCAAGTTCCTGGCCCAGCTGGGCAAGAAATCGACCAATCAAGCATTACAGCGGACGCCCCCCGAGCGCCGCTACCCCATCCTCGTGGCCTTTTTGCGTCAGGTTGCCGAAGAACTGATGGATGAAATTATAGACCTCTTTGACCGCTGCATGGCACAAGTTGATTCCCGTGCTCGGCGGGATCTAGAGGAGTTCCGGCGCAACGCCGCACGAGCCACCAATGAGAAAGTGGTGATGTTCCAAGACCTGACAGGCATGGTGCTTGATCCGCAGATTGCCGATCCTGACCTGCGCACCCAGATCTACAAACGGCACCCCAAGGAGCGACTGCAGGCGGCCATGGAAGAAAGCGAGCGGCTTATGCGTCCCCCAGATGATAACTACTTTGATTTCTTGACCGGGCGTTACAACTACGTCCGCCAATTCGCCCCGGCGTTTCTCTCCGCCTTCACCTTTCGCGCCAACCAGCGGGGTGAGCCACTGGTGGAGGCGGTGTCTGTTTTGAACCGCATCAAACGAAAGGTACCGGAGAACGCCCCGGTGGACTTCGTGCCTGCAAAATGGCGGCACTACGTCATCGACAAGGAAAGCAAGATTGACCGGCACTACTACGAGATGTGTGTCCTGTGGGAATTGCGTGGAGCCTTGCGAGCAGGTGATATCTGGCTGGAAGGCAGTCGTCGCTACGCCAATCCGGAGACGTATCTCATCCCTCGTGATCAATGGGCAAACATGCGCACGGAAACCTGTCGGCTGGTGCAGGTTCCCGAACAAGCGAAAGCCCGTCTCGGGGAGCGACAGCAGGAACTGGAGGCACGCCTGTCCCAGTTCGACAAGGGGCTGCCGCGCAACAGCCAGGTGCGTATTGAGAAGGGAGAGTTGATTGTCTCGCCTTTGCGGGCAGAAGAGACCCCAGAGCGAGTCAGCATCCTCCAGCAGGCGGTGCAGGAAAGTTTGCCACTGGTGGAGTTGACCGACCTGCTCGTCGAAGTGGATAGCTGGACGCATTTTAGCCGCCACCTGGAGCATGCTGGGGGGAGCGAACCGCGGACGAAAGAGCAATTAACCCACCTCTATGCGGCCATCCTGGCGCAAGCCTGCAATCTGGGCATCACTGCTATGGCCCAGCTGGCTGACCTCTCCTATGAGCAGCTGGAATGGTGTACCAATTGGTACCTGCGCGAAGAGACGCTCCGTCCTGCCGTGACTGCCGTCGTCAACTACCAGTATCGCTTACCACTCAGTCGGAACTTCGGAGGCGGAACCCTCTCTTCTTCCGATGGACAGCGCTTTCCCGTGGCGGTCAAAACCCGCAATGCAACCGCCCTGCCCCGCTACTTCGGTCTGGGCCGAGGGCTGACCTTCTTTTCCTGGACGAGTGATCAGTACTCGCAGTACGGCTCGAAAGTCGCGCCGTCCACCAGCCGCGATGCGACCTACGTGCTGGATGAAATTCTGGACAACGAAACGGAACTGCCCATTGTCGAACATGCCACTGATACTGCCGGGTACACCGAAATGCTCTTTGCCCTCTTCGACTTGCTCGGCTTGCAGTTCGCCCCGCGTATTCGCGACCTGGGGGAGCAGCAGCTCTACCGCATGGATCGGACGAAGACGTACCGGCATATCGAACCCTTGCTCAAAGGGACGATCAATCAGGAGCTGATCGTGCATGCCTGGGATGATCTGATCCGGGTGGCCGGGTCGCTCAAACGAGGCTGGGTAACAGCGTCCCTCTTTCTCAGTCGCATGCAGGCGTATCCTCGTCAAAACGCCCTCGCGCGCGCCTTACAGGAATATGGTCGCCTGGTGAAGACGCTCTTCATCTTGCGCTATCTGGAAAACCCAGACTACCGACGGCGCATAAACACTCAGCTCAACAAGGGGGAGGCCCTGCATGCTCTCCGGCAGTTTCTCTTTTTCGCCAATCAGGGCTACATTCGACGGCATCAACCCGAAGATCAAGCCAATCAAGCCAGTTGTCTCAATCTCGTGACCAATGCAGTAGTGACCTGGAACACGATCTATATGATGGATGCCATTGCGAACTTGCGAGCGAAAGGGCATATAGTAGCAGACAGTGATCTCGTGCATCTGTCCCCAGCATTGTACGCGCATATTAATCGCTACGGGAAATACCATTTCGAGGCGGGGCCTGAACTTGAGCAGCAACCACACCGTCCTCTCCGTCAACCATCAGTTCTGAAGGCTTAACGTTGGTTTTTGTCCGATTGCTACGGAAACCCCTTTGTGGACTATCCGCTGTTGCATCCTCAGGAGGTCGCCGGTGACAGCGGATCACGGTGTGAGCGTTGCCGGTCGGGCGCTCAGGCAAACCCGTCGGTGCGGCCGCCATTAAGGCGAGCCGCCCCCTCGTGTCCGCGGCGGCGGAACTGCACTAGCTATGCGAGATGAGCCGCGTGCAGCATGCCGTGCCAGCCGCCTGGGATCACGCGGAGGGCCAGGACTACCATGACCAAACCAACCAGGAAGTACAGGCCCTGCTGCCAGTTGGTTGCCAGGTTCGAGAAGAAGCGGATCTCCGGGATCAGCAGGTACTCCCCGACGATCCACCCCATCATGATCACGCCCGCGATCATGGACACGATCGCGCCGGTTCCGGCGCTCTTGATTGTTGCGACCATCGCAACAAGCGCGCTACCTCCGACGACGAGGCCCAGGATCAGGCCCGGAACGGTGTAATCAGCGAACGGCGTGCCTTGCAGCCAGCTCATGGGGAACCGATAACCCCAGCCGAAGACTAACATGCACATGCCGATCAGCGTTGCCACCACCGCAAAGCCGTCGAGGATGATCAGGGCTCGCCGAGAACCCTTGTGTTCCATATCCATCACCTCCTTCGATGGGAACTTCAGCAGACTATCTCCTATGAGAGAGGATAGAGCATCTATCTCACGCAGTCATCACAAAATGTCGCCTCACCGACACAAACCTCTTACAAATTGCCGACTCTCAGATCGGTTTGGTGAGAAGCAAGAGAACCGGATCAGCCTGGAAAAGAAAATAGCCGATCTGAGTCATTTATTTCATATAGCCATATCGCTATACACAACCCACCATTTCAACCCACAAATGTTACAGAGCAATTTTCGCCAGAACACCCCGAAAACAGAGAGCACTGCAACCTTCCGAGGACATCTCTATCTTGGAGAGGTAGTCATCAAGCAACCCGGCAGGGAATACAGTTTTCTTCCAGATTCCGCCTATAAAGGGGCTTGACAGAACCTCAATATCCTACTACTCTTATGCTTATTCCTGAGAAGGTTACTAACCTTATTGATACCGTTCAAAACACCACCCAGTGACCAGGATGTATCAACATCTATTTTAGGAATGAGGAAGGTGGCACCACCATGAAACCACCACGATTTCGCTATTGTGCTCCCGACATGCTAGACGAAGCGCTTGCTCTTCTCGACCAATATGGGGAAGATGCCAAGGTACTGGCAGGGGGACAGAGCCTGGTCCCGTTGCTCAACATGCGACTCGCAGGGCCAGCATACGTTATTGACATCAACCACATTTCCGAGCTCAGCTACATCGAACCAGAAGACGCTTACCTGGCGATCGGTGCGACAGTGCGCCAGAGGCAGGTAGAGCGATCCTCCCTGGTAAAAGAACGACACCCATTGCTCATTGAGGTGATCAGACACATCGGCCATATGCAGATACGCAATCGCGGTACTGTTGTTGGAAGCATTGCCCACGCTGACCCCGCTGCCGAATTACCAGCCCTCCTCACATGCCTCAATGGCGAAGTAGTGGCACAAAGTGTCCACGGCGAGCGCGTCATGAAAGCAGAAGAGTTCTTTACCGGCTATCTCTCAACAGCCTTGAATCCAGGAGAAATGCTGACAGAGGTGCGTTTCCCATGGATCATCCCACAATCAGGCTGGGCCTTCATAGAATTCGCCCGTCGTTTGGGTGATTACGCCCTGGTTGGCGCTGCTGCAGTTGTCACTCCCGGCCTGGACGACCATTGTATGTTCGCCCACATCTCTTATCTCGGCATATCCGGTTCTCCCATTCGCATGCACGAAGTCGAAAACATCCTCATTGGCACACAACTTGATGAACAGACCCTCGAACAAGCAGCTGAGATAGCGCGATCTGCCGTCAGCGATGATATGGAAGACGTCCACGCCACCGTCAACTATCGTCGTACACTCACTGCCGAGATCACCAAACGAGTATTACGAGCCGCCTGGGCGCGGCGCAAAATGACGTAGGGGCGATCCCTTGTGGTCGCCTGGGAGGCTATTATGCAAGAGACTTCCACCTTCAGTGAGGAACAGCTCATTTCTGTGACTGTCAACGGTCATATTTACGAACAGCACGTGTTCGCGCGCATGCTGCTTTCAGACTTTCTCCGCAACGTACTCCACTTGACAGGGACGCATGTTGGCTGTGAACATGGCGTCTGCGGCTGCTGTACTGTGTTGCTCAACGGGGAAGCGGTGCGTTCCTGTCTCATGTTTGCAGTTCAAGCCAACGGCATGGCACTGACGACCATTGAAGGAATGGCTGGTACCAACAGCGAATTACATCCTATCCAACAGGCTTTTCAAGAGAAACATGGCCTGCAATGTGGCTTCTGTACTCCCGGTATCATTATGTCTGTTCACGCTATGCTTCATGAGAATCCCAACCCCACTGAGCAAGAGATTCGTCATGAACTCTCAGGAAATCTTTGCCGCTGCACAGGCTATCAGCATATCGTAGAAGCAGTCCAACTCGCAGCAGAACGTCTACGAGAGAGCCATAACAAGGAGGTCGACTAATGGCAACACGTTGGTTTGGTGCCCCTGTCCAGCGTTCAGAAGATCCACGCTTACTCCGCGGCAAGGGCAACTACGTTGACGACATCGACCTACCCGGCACACTACACGCTGCAGTACTACGCAGTCTACATGCCCGGGCACGCATCGTCAGTATTGACGCGGGCGCAGCCCGCGAACTACCAGGCGTCCATCTCGTGCTTACCGCTGCAGACCTGGGCGAAGTGCTTGAGCCATCCCCGCTCCTTATCCCACACAACGCCCTGACACATCCCCATACACAATTACCTCTTGCGCTTGACGAGGTACGTTATGTAGGCGAAGCTGTAGCGTTTGTCGTTGCGGACGACCGCTACATTGCAGAAGATGCCCTTGAGCTTATAGATATCGAGTACGAGCCCCTCCCCGTAGTACACAACCTCGACGTCGCCTCCTCATCTATGGTAGGGGTGGCTGCGCGGATCCCTGGCGGTCATCCGGGTACCACGACCACGGCAGAAAATGCACCCCTTGTCCATGCAGATGCCCCTGGCAACGTTGCAGCCCATTTCATACAAAGCGTTGGCGATCCAGATGGCATATTCGCCACCGCCCCTCATACCATTCGCGAAACGATGAATATAGAACGTGGAGCTGCTATGCCAATGGAGGGCCGAGGCGTACTTGCACGCTGGGAAGCCCATGAGGGTACGCTTACCTGCTGGATATCCACGCAAGGACCAATTCCCTTACGCAATGGCCTGGCTGCAATATTCCAACTTCCCGAACACAAAGTACGAGTCGTTGCGCCTGATGTAGGTGGCGGCTTCGGGACGAAAATTATGTTGTTCTACCCAGAAGAGATTCTCACGCCGTTTGCAGCAATCCACCTGGGCAAACCTGTAAAGTGGATTGAGGATCGGCGCGAAAACTTCATCTCGTCCAACCAGGAACGCGGCCAGCTCCACGAAGTCGAGTACGCCTTCGACGACCAGGGTGTGCTCCTCGCCGTCCGTGACATATTTCTCCACGATACGGGGGCTTACACACCCTACGGCATCATCGTTCCAATCATCACTGCCTGCACCCTGCCCGGGCCTTACCGTCTGAAACATTACTACAGTGAATTTACTGTCCTCTACACGAACAAAGTCCCGGTAAGCCCCTACCGTGGCGCAGGTCGCCCTCAAGCCGTCTTTGTCATGGAACGTATCATGGATCGCATCGCCCACGAACTCCATTTGGATCGCAGTGAAGTTCGTTCACGTAATTTTATCCAGCCAGACGAGTTTCCCTGGGATGTCGGGTTCGTTTACCAGGACGGCGGCCCCACCAGATACGACAGCGGAAGCTATCAAGCCGGCCTCGATAAACTGAAAGCGATGCTGGACTATGATAACTTTCCGAAGTTACAGACCGAAGCGCGCCAGCAGGGACGCTACCTGGGTATTGGCATTGGCTATTACGTTGAGGGCACATCGATTGGCCCATATGAGGGAGCCAATATACGGGTGGAATCGGATGGCCGAGTCTTTGCTTCAACAGGCACTTGCTCGCAAGGACAGGCACATGCCACCACGTTTGCACAAATTGTAGCGGACCAGCTAGGTATTCATCCTCGCGATGTTCTCCTTAGCGAAGGGGATTCCCAGGCATTTTACTGGGGAGTGGGGACCTACGCTAGCCGCTCTGCCACAGTTGCTGGCTCCGCTCTCCACCTGGCCGCCGTGAAAGTACGAGAAAAGGCTATCAAAGTCGCAGCAGACCTTTTTGAAGCTGCGCCAGAAGACATCGAAATTGCCGACGGCAAAATATTCGTCAAAGATGCTCCACATCGTTCCCTTACCCTCGGACAGCTAGCTATTTCCGCGAACCCGCTGCGCTACTCTTACGGTGAGAATGCGCGCAAGCTGATGTCAATGAAACTTGCGGGTCCCCGTCCAGGACCAGCCTTACCGCCCGAACGGGGTGCACCAGGTCTCGAGGCAACAGAGTTTTACAGCCCTCTACATGCCAGCTTTGCCAGCGGAGTACATGGCGCAATTATCGAAGTCGATCCAAAAACAGGCATGGTTTCATTTGTGAAATATGCAGCAGTCCACGATTGTGGGCGTGTGATCAATCCCATGGTTGTTGAAGGACAGGTACATGGCGGCGTCGCACAAGGAATAGGAGGGTCATTTTATGAGCGACTCGTCTTCAACGAGGATGGACAACTTATCAATGCCAGCTTCATGGATTATCTTATACCGACCTCGGCGGAGGTACCCCCTATCGCCGTTGACCATATCGAGACACCATCTCCGCTCAGCCCTCTTGGTATGAAGGGAGCAGGTGAGGCTGGAGTCATTCCAGTGCCTGCCCTTTTCGCCTCAGCCATTGATGACGCGCTCTCGCCATTTGGCATACGCGTTCTCGAGATGCCTTTACACCCATGTAGAGTATATGAGTTACTTACAGAATCACGGAATGTGTAGCTTTTGCGGGTGCCCCTATATTTCGTCAGGCACCCTCATTGACGTTTTCTGAGAAGAGCTGGAAATAAGGAAGTACCTACGGTCAGCGGGGATGCAAGGAAGCACGAGACTTAACCAAAAATACTATGTCAGTAGACGTTCAAATAGTAATATGAGATACTTCCTCGAATCGTTGCTGACTGTTGAGTAGAAGCACTACAAGAGAGCGGAGTTGCAGCGATGGATTTCAAACACTCACCAGGACGTATCGCCTAGTACTGTTGGAGGATTTTCACTATGTCCTCGATCTATCCATCCTATGGCAGCGCTCCTACGCAGCTCTGTCAGCATTGTGGTAGACCGCTACCCCCGAATGAAGTATATTGTAGCAACTGTGGTCTGGTCAATACTCCGTCTCAGCCAAATAATGCTCCAACGCAGTCGCCTTCTGGTATATCTTGGGGTAGCACTCCACCTGGCACAGATCAGCCTGGAGGACAACCATGGAGACAATCTCCAGCCCAGCCTTCTCCAAATAATGCATTGAACGGTTTTTCCGTTCCACAACAGGCATTTGGGCCACCAAATCCCTATCCAGCGGGCAACGATACTGTTTTTGGCTCACCAGGTCAACAATCCAATCCTAACAATTTCTACGGAAACAGAGCCCCGGCACCCCAGCAACCTTTTTACCCTCAGCCTTCTCCGCCACTTTCGGCAAGTGGGTTTCAGACTAGCGGCTATGCCCAACCACCAGCTATGAACGACTATCAGCAACCTGGATTCGCAAATACACCAGCGATGAAGGGGTATCAATCCGGTGGATTTGTACCGCAGGCAGAAGAACGCAGCCGCCGTCCAAAAATTGGTATGATCCTCACCATTGTGGTCATTCTGCTTGTCGTTGTCGGGGGAAGTATTGGTGGATTTACCTATCTGAAGAGGCATTCGGCTAGCACGACCACCCAGGTATCTCCTACTGGTGCCTCCACACCTATTCCTCAAGGGAAACCTTTGTTTAGCGACCCCTTCCAAAATAACAATGCCGGCTGGGATCTGACGAGTAAGCCTGGGGAATTTTCAATCAAGATTAGCAATGGCTCTATGGTTTTGGAGGACGACAATAACAAGTTGTTCTCCGAGTTGATCCCGGGTGGGAGGAACTTTAACGATTTCTTCCTCACAGTTGATGCCACCCTTTCAAAAGGGACCCAGAGTAATGGATACGGCATCTATTTTCGAGGCGCCTCAAACCAGTCATTTGATATAGCCACTTATTATCGTTTTGAGCTCTATGGCGATGGGACCTTTGCCATATACAAAGGCTCCGTCGACAGCACTGGAACATCCACAAGCACCTTCCTTGTAAATTATTCGCGGTCTCCCGCTTTACAAAAGCAGGGAAATGTGAACCACATTGGAATCAGCGCCAAAGGACCGACGATGACCTTCGTCGTCAACGGACAGACGTTGAAAATTGTTACAGACAACACATACAGCAGCGGATCAATTGCTCTTTTTGTTTCAAATCTCCCGCACACAACACCAGGCGCCCAGGCAACATTCTCAAACCTTGTGATTTATCCACCACAGTCATAGAAAAATGAAAGGCAGGGACGACGGGGGCGCTGTTGTCCCTGCCTTTCATTTCATATAGTCTGCGTTATGAGTTTTCCAACAATGCCTGCGCGTACACGACAGGATCAACATTTCCTCCACTGACGACACAGCAGACGCGTTTCCCATAAAACTGCTCTGGTTGGAATAGCATAGCACCAAGTGCAAGGGCCCCTGTTGGTTCAACTTTGAGGTTGACATGTTGGAAAAAGCACCGCAGTGCGTTCAATATCTGTACATCCGGTACTTCGATAATATCAGTCAAGCCATTTTTCAATATCTCCCAGTTGAGATGACCAAGGCTCAACGTTCGCGCTCCATCAGCAACAGTGTCAGGCTCTTGTTCATTGGAGAGTAATTGCCCACTTCGTAGAGAGCGAGAGGCATCGTTACCCAATTGAGGTTCGGCTCCAATGATCTTTGTATTCACTTGCAAGTAATCACGCGCAATAACCAGTCCCGAAGAGAGGCCTCCCCCACCAACAGGGACAACAATCACGTCAAAGTCAGCCGCGTTGAGAATCTCTTTACCCAGAGTCGAATTGCCAGCGACCACGCGATAGTCATCGAAAGCCGGTGCGGCAAACGCCTCAGGATGCTCAGCAAGCAGTTGTCGCATGCGCTCTATACGACTGATTTTTTGAACATCGATTAAATCAACAATACCCCCGTAAGATTGGATAGCTTCGATCTTCACTCGAGCAGATGTATCTGGCATAGTGACGATGCATCGCCTCCCTAATAATTTACTGGCATAGGCAACTGCCTGTCCAAAATTTCCTGAAGAGGCAGCAACAACCTGTTGTTGGGGGATACTTGAGAGAAGATTATAAGCAGCTCGGAATTTGAAACTGCCAGTAAATTGAAAAGTTTCACCGGCGACCGTCAAGTCACAACCGAGTTGGGCAGAAAGTGCCTCACTGGGGAGCAGCAAAGTGGGTCTTAGATGTCGTGGAAGATCATTCCATACAGTAGAAATATACTCATCAGTCAGTTCAGGGGCTAATGTATAGTGTGACATGGTACAACTCCAGATACCTTGCTTATATCGCGTTGATTTTCGCATTGTACCACGTCAGAAAGAGCTAAATGCAACAAGGGGACAAGGCTACTGAAACTGAGTAGCCTTGTCGCCTGTTAACCCTCCCCATACTGTGCTTCATCGTCTCCTTACTCCCCGAAACGGACGGTGAATCTCGGCAAACAGACCGTTGATCTACACCGAAACAACCAAGCGTTTCACATCAATTCTCGTGTTATACTTATGTTATGAAAAGCCAATCGCTGTGAAAGCTCATCTGAGCCTCGAAGAAGTCGAGGCGCGTTATCGCAAGGCCAAAGATGGGGTAGAGCTACGTAAGCTGTCACCAGCCGCAAAGTAACTGATGAGATAGACGACAGTAGGAGTGTTTTGCACTCCTGCTCTTTTAGTGAATAGGGAAGCGTCCCATGACTTGATCATACTCTTGTTGCGCATCGGCCAGCGAAAGTTTGGAATAGATCTCAAGCGACTGCCGACTCTCATGGCCGGAGTATGGTTGGATGAGGGCATCATCGATCTCCTGCTTTTTGAGCCAAGTGAACAGGAAATGCCGCCACTTGTGAGGGGACATCGAACGGGTAATCCCAGCCGCTTGCGCATAGCGCGCCAGCATTTTCCTGACCCCGCGATCGGTGTATTTGTCTTTGCGGGCCGACTCGAAGAGATAGATAGCTCCTTTCTCACGCATGCCTTTCATATGCAGAGCAAGCAGCTCACGGAACGAAAGCGGAAAGGGAACCTGCCGGTCTTTGTGTCCCTTCCCTTGCGTAATGCGAATCCGGCAGCGTTCCACATCGACCTCGTCGAGGCGAATGGCCACCAACTCACTCACGCGAACCCCTGTATAGAACAGCGTTTTGATCAGCACCATATCGGCGAAGTTGCGGCAGTTCCACACGGCCTGGTAAAAGCGGCGGAGTTCTTCCTCGGTCGGGACCTCCGGCAGTCGCGTCGTGCTCCGGGGGACCTGTATCTCCAACTCCTCGCGGAGCGCTCGGAAGACGCTTTTGAGATACGGGTAGTCCGCGCGTTCGGCTCTGAAGTACTTCGCCAGTTCTCTGGCCTTTTTCTTGGGTGGAGTCCGATTGATCGTCATGTGTGTCTCCTCACGTGAAAGACGCTCAAGCCAACGCCAGCCGCCGGGTCATATCCAGCGTGAGCGTCCCATAGGGCTCGACATGCCCATAGAAGAGTGGAGTCAGGCCCCGATAATCTTCTGCGGTGAGTCGCTTGAGCCACTTGTCGTCCTTCAACACCTCTTGAACCATGAACGTGTTAATGTAGACCATGCTAATTTGCAGCAGGTGCAGAGCCAGCATGGCAATTTCCTGATCGTCCAGCCGGTTGGAGGCAAATTCTCCTCCCTTGCCGTAGTGGATGAAGGAATTGGCCGAATTCCAGTTCTCGATGACATTTAAGCCTTCGTGAATCTCTCGCCTCAATTCCTCTGACTCCAAATATTGACACAGAAAAATTGTCTTGATTGCACGGCCAAGCTCGGAGAGCGCCTGATAGGTGGGATGCTGAAGATTGTTGCGCGTAAAGCGCTGCAAGATCGCCTCGGTATCAGCTGTTCCCAGGCGCAGGGCGGTGGCATACTTAACCATCTCATCATACTGGTTTCGGATGAGGTCCCAGTTGATCGGCTTGGTCAGGATGGGCTGCAGATTCTGATAGTCCTCTGGATTGCCCGTATCTGGCCGAGAGAGCTTCTGGGAAGCAATATTTTTGAGCCGGGGGAGCAAGCGGAAGCCGAGCAGATGGCAGAAGGCAAAGGCGACCTCGCTCTTTATGTAGACACATTCTGAGGGCAAAATCAAGAGTATCATAGCGGATGCTCCTGGTCAAGACTACAGTTTTCATCAAAAAGAGCTTCAGGACCTTCGAGCGGTTCTCCGAGATCCTTCAGAAGCTGTTCAATGCGCTCAACCGTGCAGCGGTGACGTTCGACCTCACGTGCCCACCCACGTTCTCTTGCATCATCAATCAGGATC
>WNGH01001499.1_pt1 | contig 25904 bp, 21 predicted proteins | sample 5400631 | NCBI WGS metagenome assembly WNGH01 (sample SAMN13153373, study PRJNA577476) | soil metagenome | isolation source: 115 cm soil or saprolite under Garry oak tree replicate 1 | place: USA:California | collected 2016-06-15
CGAGGAGGCCGGTGATCGCCCCGAGCGCTTCCAGCCCGAAGACGTCCGGGATGATCCGGACGAACGCGGTGTCGCCGCCGCTGAAGCCCATCCCGAAGACGGCGAGGACCACGAAGAGGATTTCCTGCGGCGGCCCGAAGAGCAGCACGGTCAGCGCGGCGACCTCGAGGACGACGCAGATGCGCATCACGGTGCGGGCGCCGAGGTGGTCGGCCAGCGCGCCGAACCCGATGCGGCCGACGGTGGCGCCGATGCCATAGGCGGTCAGCGCGAGCGAGGCGGCCGCGAGGGTGATGCCGCGGTCGCGCGAGTACGGCACGATGTGGACCGACACCATCAGGACGACCCCGCCGAGCAGCAGCCAGCACGCCTCCAGGAACCAGAGTCGCCGGTCGCCGAGCGCCGCCACGATCGTCACGCCGCGCGGCTCCGCCTTCGACGCGGTCGCCGGGCTGATCACGCGGCGAGGCGGATCGCGGACCACCAGCGTGGCGAGGCCGCCGACCAGGCAGAGCCAGCTTCCGAAGACGAGGAAGGTGTTGCGCCAGCCGAGCCACTCGATGAGCCCGGCCGCCACCGGCCCGGCGATGATGAAGCTCACGTTGAAGCCCGACAGCACGAGGGCCAGGACGAGGCTCCGTTGACGATCGAACCAGCGCGTGATGGTGGACGAGGCGATGACGTAGAAGCCCGACGTGCCGATACCGCCCATGATGCCGATGAAGAGATAGAGCTCCCACAGCGAGTCGATCGTCGAGGCGAGCGTGAAGCCGGCCCCCGCCATCGCCACCGTGAAGGTCAGGATGAAGCGCGGGCCGTAGCGATCGGCGATGGCCCCCACGACGAAGGCGTTGAGGCCGCCCAGCATCAGGGCCGTCGAGAGCGCGACCGAGATGGCGCCCCGGCTCCAGCCGAAGTGCTCGGCCAGCACCGGCAGGAAGACGCCGAACGCGGCGATGGGGCTCGAGGCGCTGAACACGACGGCGAAGAGCGCGCCGGCGATCAGCCAGCGCTGGCTCACGAGCGGCGAGGCGCGCACAGAGCCTTGACGATACACGCAGTGTGGTATGCAATGCGAGCGTCGACATGGCCCAGGCCTCGCAGTGGATCGGCAAGCCCATCAAGCGCGTCGAGGACGCGCGTCTCCTGACCGGACGCGGCACCTTCATCGACGACCATCCGCCGGTGGCCAACGCGTGCCACGCGGCCATCGTCCGCTCGCCGCACGCCCACGCGCGCATCCTCGGCTACGACGTCGCGGCGACGCTGGCCATGCCGGGCGTGGTCGGCGTGATCACGGGCGAGGACGTGGCGAAAGCGTGCAAGCCATTTGGCGTGGGGGTGACGGCGCCGATTCATTACTATCCGTCGGCCACCGACAGGGCGCGGTTCGTCGGCGAGCCCGTGGCGGTCGTCGTCGCCCGCGACCGCTACATCGCCGAGGACGCCGCCGACCACCTCGTCGTCCGCTACGAGCCGCTGCCCGCGGTCGTCGATCCCGAGAAGGCGCTGGAGCCCGACGCGCCGATCCTCCACGAGGCGGTCGGCACCAACCTCGCCGGTCACCGGCGGCTCGTGTACGGCGATCCCGATGGCGCCTTCGCCGAGGCCGAGGTCGTCATCCGCGAGCGGTTCCGCTTCCCGAAGTACGGCTCGACGCCCATCGAGACCTACGGCGTGATCGCGCGCTGGGACGGCCTCGACGGCGTGCTGACGATCTGGTCCAACTTCATGGGGCCGTTCATCATGCACCCGCTGGTGAGCCGCGTGCTCGGCGTGCCGGAGAACAAGCTGCGCTTCATCGTGCCGCCCGACATCGGCGGCTCCTTCGGCATCAAGTCGAGCATCTACCCGTATCTCGCGCTCATCGGCCTCGCCGCCATGAAGACCGGCGTGCCGGTGAAGTGGATCGAGGACCGGCGCGAGCACCTGACGGCCTCGTCGAGCGGAACGGACCGCGTGGCCTGGCGCGAAGTGGCCGCGCGTAAGGACGGCACGATTCTCGGCATGCGGTTCAAGTGGTTCGACAACGTCGGAGGCTACATCCGCAGCCCTGAGCCCGGCTGCAGCTTTCGCCCGACGGGAAACTTCGTCGGCCCCTATCGCTTCAAGAACCTCGAGGTCGACGCCTCGGTCGTGATGACCAACAAGAGCCTCACCGGGCCGAACCGCGGCTACGCGTGCGGCCATCTCTACTTCGAGACCGAAGGCATGATGGATCGTCTGGCCGAGAAGCTCGGCCTGGATCCGGCCGAGGTCCGTCGCCGGAACCTGATCCCGCCCGACGAACTTCCCTATCGCACGCCGACGGGCGGCTACTACGACAGCGGCGACTATCCGAAGACGTTGCAGATGGCCCTCGACATGGCCCGGTACGACGAGCTCCGGCGCGCGCAGAAGACGGCGCGCGCGGCGGGAAAGTACTTCGGGATCGGCCTGGCGCTCGCGGTCGATCCGTCGGTCTCGAACATGGGGTACGTGGCGACGGCGCTCGATCCCCAGTTCCGCGCCAAGCCCGAGTATCTGCCGAAGTCGGGAGCCACCGAGTCGGCGACGGTGAAGGTCGATCCGCTCGGGCGCGTCATCGCCATTATGGGCACGACGCCCCAGGGCCAGGGCCACCAGACGATCGTGTCGCAGATCATCGCCGACGAGCTCGGGCTCAAGCCCCAGGACATCACGGTCGTCGACGAGATGGACACGTTCACACGCGTGTGGTCGATCTCGTCGGGGACGTACTCGAGCCGCTTCGGCTCCGTGGGCACCAGCGCCGCGGCGCTGGCCGCGCGCAAGCTGAGGGCCAAGCTCGTGGAGTACGCGGCGCACCTGATGGACGTGCCCGCCAGCGACGTCGAGTTCAAGGACGGCGCCGTCAGGCTGAAGCGCGGCAAGGGCCCGTCCTACACCGTGAAGGATCTGGCCGGGCGCGCCCACTGGAACACGGAGTCGCTGCCCGACGGCATGGAGCCCGGGCTGCAGGCCACGGCCGTGTTCGGCTTCACCGTGGCCAAGGCCGTCGACGCCGAGGATCGCGTGAACTCGTCGAACACGTACGGGTTCATCGCTGAGGTCATGGCCGTGGAGGTGGACCCGGACACGGCGCAGATCACGATCGTGCGCTACGTCACCGTCCACGACGCGGGGACCATCATCAACCCGATGATCGTCGAGGGCCAGATCTACGGCGGAGCCCTGCACGGCCTCGGCGGCGCGCTGTACGAGGAGATGCGGTACGACGACGACGGCCAGTTCCTGACCGGCAGCTTCATGGACTACCTGGTGCCGACGGCCAGCGAGGCGCCGACGATCGAGATCGCCCACCTCTCGTCGCCGTCGCCGCTGACGACGCTCGGCTCCAAGGGGCTGGGCGAATCGTCGTCGATGACCGTGCCGGCCGTGATCGCCAACGCGGTGAGCGACGCGCTCGCGCCGCTCGGCGTCCGCATCACGGAGCTGCCGATGACACCCGACCGCCTGTGGCGCTCGATCCGCGAGGCGAGGGAGAAGAAGGGCTCGTGAAACCACCGAAGTTCGACTATCACGCGCCGAAAACGGTGGACGAGGCGCTGGCGTTGCTCACGCGCTACGACGGCGAGGCGAAGATCCTGGCCGGCGGCCAGAGCCTGATGCCGCTGCTCAACTTCCGCCTGAGCCGGCCGGCGGCGCTGGTCGACCTCAACCGGATCCCGGCCCTGGCCTATATAAAGGAAGTGGACGGAAGTGTCAGATTCGGCGCCATGACCCGCCAGCGCGCGATCGAGTTCTCGCCTGTCGTGGCCAGGCGGCTGCCATTGCTCACCGAGGCGACGCGCTGGGTCGGTCACCTGCCGATCCGAACGCGGGGCACGATCGGCGGTTCCATCGCCCATGCCGATCCGTCGGCCGAATACCCGGCCGTTCTCACCGCGCTCGACGGCGAGGTCGTCGCGCGCGGGCCGAAGGGCGAGCGCGTGCTGAAGCCGCGCGACTTCTTCCAGACGTACCTCACCACGAGCCTCGCCGCCGACGAGATCCTCACCGAGGTGCGACTGCCCGCCACGCCGGCCGGTGCCGGCTACGCCTTCGAGGAGTTCGCGCGGCGTCACGGCGACTTCGCGATCATCGGCATCGCGGCCGTGATCGTGCGCGAGGGGAGTCGGTGCACGATGGCGCGGCTGGCGACGGCTGGCGCGGGGCCGATCCCGGTTCGCCTGCGCGCGGCCGAGGAGATTCTCGAGCGTGAAGGCTTGGGCGACGACGCCCTCGCGCGCGCCGCGGCGAAAGCTCAGGAGCTCGTGCAGCCCGATGGCGACATCCACGCGTCGGCCGACTACCGGCGTCATCTGACCGGCGTGCTCACCGGGCGCGCCGTCAAGCGGGCGCTGACCAAGGTGGCGAGATGGATCTGCGGCGCGTGCACCATCCTGTTCAATGGCGAGGCCGCGCGCTCCTGCATCATGCTCGCGGTCCAGGCCGAGGGCGCCGAGCTCCGGACGATCGAAGGCCTGATGGAGAACGGCAAGCTTCACCCGTTGCAGGAGGCCTTCCACGAGCACCACGGGCTCCAGTGCGGCTTCTGCACGCCGGGCATGCTGATGACCGCGCTCGATTTCCTGCGCGTGAAGCCCGAGCCGACGGAGGCCGAGATCCGCGAGGGTATCTCCGCGGTGCTCTGCCGGTGCACGGGCTACCAGGGCATCATCAACGCCGTCAAGGCGGCGGCACCCGTGATGCGCGGGAGCTAGATGGCGGGCCGGACGCAGCGAAACTTCGCGAAGACGTACGGGTACCGGGCCTGGTACCAGTTCCGAAAGCTCGGGCGGATGAGGTCCGATGCCGTCGCCCACGAGGCGCCCTTCAGCACGTAGTGCTTACCGTCGAAGAAATCCGCCGAGTACCCCGGATATCCCGGGATGTAGGTGTTGAATCCGGGGAACGGCTCGAAGAGAGTCTCGGTCCATTCCCAGCCGTTGCCCACCAGCTCGTGCACGCCCCACGCGCTCGCGCCATCGGGATGAGAGCCGACGGGGTCGGGGGACCATCGCGTGAAATCGAAGTTGCCGTGTCGACTCGTTGGGGGGTCGTCGCCCCAGGGAAAGGCGCGCTCGTCGCCGCTCGGGTCACCGTAGGCGGCTCGGTGGAACTCGGCCTCGGTCGGAAGGCGCGCTCCACTCCAGCGCGCATAGGCTTGCGCCTCGGCGAGGCTCACGTAGACCGGCCACGCGCCGGCGTCCGACAGCGGGATGACGTCGAACAGCGTCCGGTAGAGCCAGGCGCCGTCCTGCCTGGTCCAGCCGAGCGGAGCGCTCAGGCCCATGCGGGTCTTCCACGCCCAATCCGCCTCGCTCCAGAACGCCGGCTGATCGTACGCGCCGCTGTCGACGAAGTATCGGAACTGCTCGTTCGTCACCGGCGTCGAGTCGATCACGAACGCGGGAACCTCGACCCGCGTCCACGGGAACTCGTTGTCCCAGCCGAACTCGAGATCACCGAAGGAGGCCCCGAGCGTCGCTTTTCCGCCGTCGACCACGACGCTTCGTGGCCGTGGGCCCGCTCCGGTGGTGTACACGACGCCGGGTGGCCGGATCTTCTGAGCCGAGGCCAGCTGCTGCACGATGTAGAGGAGCGTCTCCTGGTGCATCAGCTCGTGCTCGATCGCCATGGACAGGACGCGGTTGTGCCTGGCCATGAGGTTGGTCGCCGCATGCGTGGCGATTTCGTCGAGGGAATCGACGATCGCCCCCCGCACGCGGTCGCGATACGCGATGACGTCGTCGAGCGCCGGCCAGCGTTCGGGGACCTCGGGATGCGCGTGACAGCGCGAGGGGTCGTCCACGTCGGGATCGATGCCGCGATCGAACATGTCGTCGAAGCGGGGATCGAACGACGGGCGCTGAAGGACTCCGCGGCAGATGTGGTTCCACGCGAATGCCGGGAGATGGCCCACGTAGAAGATGAACGGGTGCCGCAGGGCGATGGGGCGTGACTGCATCGCGTCGCGCGCGACCAGACCGAAGAGCATGTCGGTCCTGCGCCATGCGGTCGTGAAGCGATCGCGGAAGGACATCGGCCCTCTCTCGAGGTCAACAATAGAGGGTCGTCACCCGGAAACAAGTCGGTTCTTCCGATACGAACCCGACTGCAGACGGCCTCAGCGTCGATGCCTCGTCTCTTCCTGCGTCAAGATCGGGGCGCCGACGATGCGCGCGCTCAACGACCATCGAAAGTTCCGATCGGGCGGCGGTCTGAGCGGCGGCTCGGACGTCAGCCGGCGCTGCCGAGCAGGAAGCTCACGACCAGCTCGACGAGGATGATGCCGGCGATCACGGTGTAACGACGGTCACCAGCGGTCCAGAAGCCCACCAGCGCGACGACGACACCGAGCACAGGGGTCAGCAGCAGGAGGACGACTCCGAGCGCGCTGACGGCGACAGGGTCGATCGGGCGCTGGCGCAGGCCCTTGCCGATGGCGGCGAGCGACACGAACACCTCGGTGGACCGAGCGTGCTCGCGGTTCTCGACGAGCCGCTGGAAGTTCAGCACGTCGCCGTCGCGTGTGGTCCTCACCGCATATCCGACCAGGCCGAGCAGCATCAGGACGATGCTCACGAGCCCGCCCCAGAACAGCACCCGGGACACGATCATCTCCACGCGCATCACGGCCAGTGCACCCCTAACCCGCGAAGGATCATCGAGACGGCGAGATAGAAGATCACGGGGAGGAAGAGCTTGCGGAGCGTCGCATTGCGCAGCCGCGTCGCGAGCCGAGTGCCGAGGTAGGCGCCGATGAGCACACCCAGGGCGACCGGCGAGACGATGAGGGGACGGAGGTCGCCGCGATGGAAGTAGATGCCGGCGCTGGCCGCCGCCGTGATCCCGATCATGAAGTTGCTCGTCGCGGTGGACACCTTCATCGGGAGCCGCATGAAGTAGTCCATCGCCAGCACCTTGAACGCTCCGCTGCCGATGCCGAGCAGGCCCGACAGCAGGCCGGCGCCGAACATCGCGCCGAACCCGGTGCGCACGCGGGCCGCCCGGTACTTCACGTCGCGGTCGAGGCCGGCGTCGTAGTAGGCGCCTTCGAGCTCGAAGCTCATCGCCAGCGGGTCGACTCTGGGCTCGGCGGGGATCTCCACGTTGAGCTGGCGCAGGGTCACCAGCGTCGAGTACGCCAGGGCCAGCCCGAGGATCAGCTCGAGGACGGACTCGGGTACGAGACCGACGAGACCGGCGCCGACGATCGCGCCGCTGACGGTGGCCATGGCGAGGAAGAGCCCGATGCGCATGTTGCTGAGCCCCGTCCGGAGATAGGCGGCGGCCGCGCCGCTCGACGTGGCGATGACGGAGATGATGCTGGCGCCCATCGCGTCGCGCAGGTTGACGCCGTAGAACATGGTGAGGATCGGTACGAGCACGATGCCGCCGCCGAGGCCGAGGATCGCGCCGATCGCCCCTGCCACGATCGAGGTGGCGAGGATGGCGGCGAGGAAGAGCCACTGCTCCACCTTCAGTCGACCCGGAACGGGGGCGGATCACCGCCGCCGTGGTGTGTCACGCTGATCGCGCTGCCGCGCAACCGGTCGATCTCGCGACAGGCGAGCACGAGGTACCAGCTCCGGAAGAAGCCGATGCTCGCGATGAAGCCGGCGTGAGCGCTGTCGCGGCCGAACAGCTCATCGGCGACCCACGCCGCGACGTCGCCGAACCGGGTCAGGCCGTGGCCGACGATGGCCGCGTGGATGGCCCGCGGAGCGTCGCCTTCTGGGGACGACGTCCCTGTCCAGACGAGCTCGTCCCTCCACTGGTCCTTCCAGGCCCGGGGTGGGGTCTCCGAGACCGAGGCCACGGATCGATGTCCTCCTCGCGTGTCAGGTCGCGTTGACGAGAGACGCGAGCCATTCACGCGCACGAGCGCGCGATGACGGCTCACGCCGAGCAGTTCACCGCGTCAGACGGACGGAGGACTAGAGCTCGGGCGGGACGAACGGGGTCGTCGCGAAGAGCGGAAGCGATGGCGTGGCGTCGAAGAGCGTCGCCGATCCCGTCACCGGCAACGACACGAGACGCTCGCGCGGGCCGGCAAGGGCGGGAAAGTTGGCCCAGGAGACCCGCGCGCTGTGCGACTTGGCGTCGGTGCGCAGGCCCGGGATGCCGCCGGCCCAGTGAAGAGTCGGCGCGACGACGAGCACGACCACGAGCAACGCGAGCAGGCAGCGGAGTGCGCTCATCACACGATCTCTTTCTTTGTTACCCACTGCCCCGCGGGAAGTCAAGGAACGCTCGGCGCGCCTCGCTCGCGCCAGAGCTGTTCCAGCGCCCGCCGCGCCACCTTGCCGCGCTCGGTCTTGGGGATGGCGTCCACCACGATGACGTGAGCCGGCACCTTGAACGCGGCCAAGCGCGCCCCGCAGTGCTCCCGCATCTCCGACGGCGACACGCGGTGGCCGGCGCGGGCGCAGACGAAGCTCACGATCGCCTCGCCGTAGACGGCGTCGGGCACGCCGATCGTGGCGGCGTCGGCCACGGCCGCGTGGGCGAGCAGCGCCGTCGTGACCTCGGCCGGCGCGACGTTCACCCCGCCGCGGATGATCAGGTCCTTCTTACGGCCGGTGACGTAGAGGTAGCCGTCGGCGTCGACGCGCGCGAGATCGCCGGTGAGGAAGCCGTCCTGGGGAATCGGCTCCAACCGGTCGCGCGCCGTGAGATACGCGCTGGCCATCTGACGTCCGCTGACGAGCAGCTCGCCTTCCTCGCCCGGGGCGCAGGCCGCGCCCGTCTCGCTGATGATCGACGCGACGACGTGTGGCATCGGCGGGCCGATCGAGCCCACACGACGCGCGTCGGGCGGGTTGCCGGCCATCCAGCCCGCCTCGGTCATCCCGCAGCCCTGGACGATCGGGATCCGGTAGCGATCCTCGAACTCGAGCTGGCGGTCCACGCTGAGCGGCGCCGAGCTGCTCGTCATGAACCGGAGGCCGGGGAGATCGGCGCCGGTGAGGGCGACCGGCCGATCGAGCAGCATGTTGATCACCGTCGGCACGCCGATCACGATCGACACGCGCTGGTCGCGGATCCAGTCGAAGAACTGGTGATGAGAAAATCGCCGGGCCAGCACGAGCCCGGTGCCCGTGTGGAGCGTGCCGCCGAGCGAGAGGAGTTGAGGCGACGCCCACGCCAGCGAGCGGTATTCCAGCACGCGGTCGCTCTCCCGGAGATCGAAGCGTCGCGCCGGCCCATCGCACCCGTAGGCGAACGCCTCGTGAGTCAGCGCAACACCCTTGGCAGCGGCCGTCGTGCCCGAGGTGTAGTCGAGGACCGCGAGGTCGTGAGGTCCGCCCACGCGCCGCGGGCACGGAGACGCTGGCTGTTCGGCGAGACGGGGGAACAGCTCGTCGAAGGCGATCGCCTCGGCGCCACACGCCGCGACGGCGGCGGCGGCCTGATCGCCCAGAGCGCGGTCCCAGAGGACGAGGCGCGGCGCGACGTCGTAGAGGACGCGGGGAAGATCGGGCCCGAGCACCTCGGCGTTGAGGGGATTGACGGTCGCGCCGTAGCGCAGGATGCCGAAGAAGAGCATGACGAAGGCCGGGCCGTTGTCGCCGAGCACGGTGATGCGCTCGTTGGCCCGCACGCCGCGCTCGGCGAGGAAGTGGGCGACGCGATGACAGCTCGCGTCGAGCTGGGCGAAGGTCAGCCGCCCGGGCGGGTCGACACACTCGAGATAGACACGATCGCCGAAGCGTCGCGCCTGCTCGCCGAGCAGGGCGTCGACGTCAGGCGGTCGCGTCAAATCCCGCGGTCCGCCATGAACTTCGCGTAGTCGACCTGGGTCTCCTTGGCCTTCCGGATCTGGTCCTTCGTGTAGAACTTGGCGAGATCGACCATGTCGACCTCGTAGCTGGCGCGGCGGAAGGCGTCCTTGTAGATGAAGGGCCGCGTGGCGTCGATGGCCATGCCACCGGAGAAGCGGATGTTCGATTGCGTCCACTGGCGGTCGCCAGCCGAGCTGCGCTCGGCGGGCTGGAACGTCTGGCCGAAGCCGCCCTCGCAGACCGTCAAGATGTCGTCCTTCGGGTTCACGCGCGTGGCCAGCGCCCACATGATGTCTTCCATGTTGTAGATGTCGACGTCCTCGTCGACCACGATGCCGAGCTTGGCGCCGAGTGAGATGGAGAGCGCCGCCGAGAGGATGTTGCGCTGCAGTCCCTCGTCGCGCGAGCGGCGCTTCTGGACCTGGAAGATCACGCCGCCCCAGTCGGTCATGCCCATGGGAATGTTGGTGTCGATGCAGAGGCCCGGCACGATGCGCTCGGCCAGCTCGAGGAAGCACGCCTCCCGCATCGTGACGTCGATGAAGTGGTCGTCCATGGCGTGGACGATGAGGCCGTAGTACAGAGGGCGATCCTTGCGGTGGGTGATGGCGGTCGCCTGGAACTTGTAGGTGCGATAGGCCTTGCCCATGTAGCCGGACCACTCGGGATGGAAATCGTACTTGCCCTGCTGGTCTTCCTTCTCGGCCAGCGGGCTCTCCCAGACCTTCTGGGTCGTGTCCACGTAGCCCTCGATGACGTACTCGGCGTTGGCGATCGACCACGCGTCCTGCGTCCGCGCCTTCACCAGCTCGACGGGAAAGCCCTGGAGCGCCCCGGCCACGCCCAGCTCGTCGCAGCCGCGCGGCAGGATGACGTAGGTGAACCCGGCGCCCGCCATCATCGTGCAGGCCGGCGGCACGCCGATGTTGATGGTCACGGGAATCGGGCCCTTCTTGTACCAGTGCGTGGCGATCTGGTCCATGTGCGACCCGGGCGAGATCTGGAACGACGAGTAGTCGGGGCCGCGGAAGTTCATCCGGTTGTACCCGATGTGCGAGCCACCCCAGAAGTGCTGGCCGCGCACCACGGTATTGCCGGCGCCGAGCGTGCGGCCGGGATCGGTCTTGGAGTGGGAGATCATCGGGACGACGTCCCACACGTCGACGTCCCGGGTGATGACGACCTCCTGGCAGGGCGCGTCCTTCACCACGATGGGCGGCAGCGGCTGGCGGATGGCCTCCACGGCCTTGAACTTGAACTTGCGCGGGTCGTCCACGTCGAAGAGCCGGGCGATCCGCTCGGCGGTCGCGTAGATGTTGTTGCAGATACGCGCGTTCGGATAGCCCTTGACCTTCTCCCAGAGCAGCGGCGCACCGCCGTCGAAGTGCTTCTGGATGGCGGCGACCTCGAGGTGGGGATCGACCTCGACGTCGGTCGAGACCAGCTCGCCGTTCTCCTTCAGGTATTCCAGGGTGCTCCGCAGGCTGGAGATGTCTTTTTTGGTGGGTTTCATGGCCCGAACATCTACGGTCAAACCTTTTGCCTGTCAAGCGACTCGGGTATGCTTCCCGGCCATGGACTCCCGCTACCTGGAGCCGGACATCGAGACGGCGGCGCGGGCAACGCTCCGCGCGGTCCAGGAGCAACGGTTGCACGAGCAGGTCGAGCACGCCTATCAGTCGAGCCCGTTCTATCGTCGGAAGCTCGACGCCGCGGGAGTCAAGCCCGCCGACGTCCGCTCGCTCGACGACCTGCGCCGCCTGCCGTTCACGACGAAGGACGAGCTGAAGCAGGATCAGGCCGACCATCCGCTGTGGGGCACGCTGCTGGCCGTTCCGTTCGCCGACTGCCTGCGCGTCCACATGACGTCCGCGACGACCGGACGGCCGCTCGCGTTTCTCGACACGCGCGACGACTGGTACGGCTTCTATCACTCCTACGCGCGCTCGCTGTGGGCGTTCGGGATCCGGCCATCGGACATGGTCATGGCCGCGTTCTCCTACGGCCCGTGGATCGGCTACTGGTCGGGGTTCTACGCGGCGCAGGACATCGGCTGTCTCGTCTTTCCCGCCGGCGGGTTCGGGACCGATCAGCGCATCGACGCCCTGCGTACGTATCCGATCACCGTGCTCGGTTGCACGCCGTCGTACGCGCTCTTCCTGGCCGAGCAGGCGCAGAAGAAGGGCATCGACCTCGCGAAGGAGACGAAGATCCGAATCACGTGGCACACGGGCGAGCCGGGCGCCTCGATCCCGGCGACGAAGGCGAAGATCGAAGCGGCGTTCGGCGCCAAGGCGTTCGATCTTCCCGGGCTCACCGAGATCGCCGCCTGGGGCTTCGAGTGCGACGCCCGCTCCGGGCTCACCCACGTCCACGAGGACTATTGCTATCCCGAAGTCCTCGACGAGGACGACCGGCCGGTGAAGCCGGGCGACAAGGGCGAGCTGGTCTTCACCAGCCTCTACCGCAAGGCGATGCCGCTCCTGCGCTACCGCACGCGCGATCTCGTCCAGCTCGCCGACCGGCCGTGCCCGTGCGGGCGCACGCTGGTCGCGTTCGAGGGCGGCGTGCTGGCCCGGCTCGACGACATGAAGAAGGTCCGCGGGATCATCGTCTACCCGCGGCGCATCGAGGAGATCGTGCGCGGTCACGCCGGCGTCGACGAGTTCCAGATCGTCTTCCGTCGCGTCGACGGGCTCGACGACATCCTGGTCCGCATCGATCCAGCGCCGGCGCTCTCCGGCGCCGAGTGCCAGGGACTGTGTCGCGCGCTGGAGGAAGGCTTGCGCATCGGTCTCGGCATCCGCGTGACCGTCGAGGCGACAGAGCCCGGCGGGCTGCCCCGCTGGGATCACAAGGCCAGGCGCGTCAAGGACGAGCGCACCGAAGTCCCCTTCTAGGACGTGTACGCAGCAGCGGCCAACCAGATGCGCAAGAATTCGAGGGCGCGTGTTCGCAGCGCCCAACCAGATGGGGAGGTATTGGAGGGGGCGTCTCGCCCCCTCCAATGTTCATGATCGGCGCGAGAATCCCGCGCCTCGAGGACCGCCGCTTCCTCACCGGCCGGGCCCGCTACGTGGCCGACCTCGACCGTCCACGCCTCCTGCACGTCGCGTTCCTCCGCAGCCCCCACGCCCACGCCCGGATCGCACGGGTCGACACGCGCGCGGCGCTGGCCCAGCCGGGCGTCGTCGCGTGCTGGACGGCCCAGGATCTGCGCGGTCGCGTGAAGGCGATGCAGGCGCCGTCGCGCATGAGGAGCTACCGTCCGACCGAGTGGCCGGCGCTGGCCGATGGCACAGTGAGGTATGCGGGCGAGGCCGTCGCCGCCGTCGTGGCCGAGAGCCGCTACGCCGCCGAGGACGCCGCGGACACGATCGTGGTGGAGTACGAGCCGCTCGGCGTCGCGAGTGATCCCGAGGCGGCGATGGGAGCTGGCGCGGCGCTCGTTCACGAGTCGGCCGGGAGCAACGTCCTGCTCACACGCGCCTTCAGCCAGGGCGACGTGGCGGCGGCGTTCAAGGACGCGGCGCTCGTCGTCGGTGACCGCTTCAGGTTTCATCGCCACGCCGGGGTCACGATGGAAAGCCGCGCCTGCCTGGCCGACACCGAGAGCGGGACGCTGACGCTCTGGTCGTCGACGCAGATTCCGGGAATCCTTCGCGACGTGCTGGCCGACTTGCTCACGCTGCCGACAGCGAGCGTCCGCGTGGTGGCGCCCGACGTCGGTGGAGGCTTCGGCGTCAAGGGCGTGGTCTATCCCGAAGAGCTGGTCGTCAGCGCGCTGGCCAGGGCGCTCGGGCGTCCCGTCCGCTGGATCGGGGACCGGCGCGAAGACCTCATGACGACGACGCAGGCCTGGGACGAAGTCATCGACGCCGAGCTGGCGGTCGACCGTGATGGACGGATCGCCGGGCTGCGCGCGAAGGTCGTCGCCGACATCGGGGCCTACTCGATCTATCCGTGGACGGCGAGCATCGAAATCATCCAGGTCGTCTCGTTCCTGCCGGGGCCGTATCGCGTGCCGCACTACCACGCCGAGGCCTTCGGCGTGGCGACGAACAAGACGCCGATGGGGCCGTACCGCGGGGTGGGGCGGCCGGTCTCGGTCTTCGTGACGGAGTCGCTGCTCGACAGCGCGGCGCGTCGGCTCGGGCTCGATCCCGCGGAGATTCGCCGGCGCAATCTGCTGCGCGCCGAGGATCTGCCGTATCGATCACCGTCCGGCATCAAGTGGGACAGCGGCGCATTTCACGAGTGCCTCGAGCTGGCGTGCAAGGAGGCCGGCTACGATGACCTCCGGGTCGAGCAAGCGCGGGGGAGGCAGCACGGACGGATGTTGGGCGTCGGCCTGGCCGCCTATGTGGAGCTGACGGGCGTGGGCTCGGCCATTCCCGTCTCACCCGGGGCCGACATCGCGACGGGAACCGAGGGCGCGACGGTGCGCGTGGAAGTCGACGGTGGTGTGACGGCCATCTTCGCCGTGGCGTGTCACGGGCAGGGCCACGAGACGACGCTGGCCCAGGTCGTCGCCGGAGAGCTCGGCGTCGACGTCGCGAGCGTGCGCGTGGTCGAGGGCGATACGGCAATCGGGCCTCACGGCACCGGAACCTACGCGAGCCGCAGCGCGGTGCTCGCCGGTGGCGCCGCGACGCTGGCCGCGCGCGCCATCCGGGACAAGACGCTCGCCATCGCCGCCCATGCGCTCGAGGCGAGCGCGAGCGACCTCGAGTGGACCGATGGACGGATGCGCGTGCGTGGCACGCCCGACCGAGGACTGACGCTCGCCCAGATCGCCGCGCTCGCCTACGGCGGTGCCAAGCGCCTGCCCGAGGGCATGGAGCCGGGACTGGAGGCGACGCGCTTCTACGATCCGTACTTCGGGACGGCGTCCAGCGCGACGCATCTCGCGGTCGTCGAGGTCGACCCGGAGACCTGCGCGATACGGCTCCTACGCTACGTCGTGGCCGAGGACTGCGGCCGCATCATCAATCCGCTCATCGTCGAGGGGCAGGCGGTGGGCGGCGTCGCTCAAGGCGTGGGGGCGGCGCTGCTGGAAGAGGTCGTTCACGGCGCCGACGGCCAGCTCCTCACCGGCAGCTTGATGGACTATCTCGTCCCCACGGCGTGGGAGATGGTCCCCGTCGAGGTTCATCACGTCGAGCAACCGTCGCCGACAACGCTCGGTGGCTTCAAGGGCGTGGGCGAGGGCGGCACGATCGGCGCGCCGGGAGCGATCGCCAACGCCGTCACCGATGCGCTCAGCCCGCTGGGCATCGACGTTCGCGAGCTTCCGATCAGTCCTGACAGGCTCTACGCTCTCTTACGCTCGCGACGGCAAGCGCCTCACGAGAAGTAGGCGTTCGCGGAAGTCCGCTCCTCGCCGGACGAAGCGTCGCCCCGAAGTGGCCGGCTGCGGGCACCGGAAGTGCATAAGATGCTCCCGCTGGTGTCTTCCTCCGCCATCACGGCCCGCCACGCCACGTCCGAGCCGTCCCGCCCTCGGCTTCCCGTGGGTGCCGACATCGTCGCCGGTGGCGTGCACTTCCGTGTGTGGGCGCCTCGCGCCACCCGGGTCGACGTCGTGATCGAGCGTCAGGCGTCGACCGACACCAGGCGACTCGACGCCGAGCCAGATGGATATTTCTCGACGCTCGTGGCCGACCTGAGCGACGGCGATCTCTACCGCTACCGGCTCGATGAGCAGGAGCGCTTGCTGCCCGATCCTGCATCGCGCTTCCAGCCGCAAGGACCTCACGGCCCGTCGCGCGTCGTCGATCCCGACCGCTTCGACTGGACGGACAGGGGCTGGCGCGGTGTCACGCGCGACGGCCAGGTCCTCTACGAGATGCACGTCGGCACGTTCACGTGCGAAGGGACGTGGGCGGCAGCGATGCGCGAGTTGCCCGCGCTCGCGCGCCTGGGCGTGACCGTGCTCGAGGTCATGCCCGTCGCCGATTTTGCCGGACGCTTCGGGTGGGGGTACGACGGCGTCGACCTCTATGCGCCGACGCGGCTCTACGGCGAGCCCGACGATTTTCGTCGTTTCGTGGACCGCGCCCACGCGCTGGGCCTCGGGGTGATTCTCGACGTCGTCTACAACCACCTCGGCCCCGACGGGGCGTTTCATCGGGAGTTCTCCGCCGACTACTACAGCGCCCGCTACGCCAACGAGTGGGGCGACGCCCTCAACTTCGACGGCGCCAATGCCGGTCCCGTGCGCGAGTTCTTCATCGCCAACGCCGGATACTGGATCGACGAGTTCCACCTCGACGGCTTGCGCCTCGACGCGACCCAGACGATTCACGACGCCTCCGACGACCACATCCTCGCGGCGATCGGCCGTCGCGTACGCGAAGCGGCGCGCGGTCGGGCCACGCTGCTCGTCGCCGAGAACGAGTCTCAGGACGTGACGCTGCTGCGCCCGGCGGCGAGTGGAGGCCACGGCCTCGACATGTCGTGGAACGACGACTTCCATCACGCCGCCCGCGTCGCTCTGACTGGGCGCAACGAGGCGTACTACACCGACTACCACGGGACGCCTCAGGAGCTGGTCTCGGCGGCGAAGTGGGGCTACCTCTATCAAGGCCAGCACTATCACTGGCAGCGCAAGCGGCGCGGCACGCCGACCCGCGACATCGCGCCGTCGGCGCTGGTGACGTACCTACAAAACCACGATCAGGTCGCGAACGCCGGACGCGGCGAGCGCCTGCATCAGCTCACCGACCCCGGCCGCTTCCGCGCGGTGACCGCGCTCTTGTTGCTCGGGCCCCAGACGCCGCTGCTGTTCCAGGGGCAGGAGTTCTGCGCCTCGTCGCCGTGGCTCTTCTTCGCCGATCACACGCCCGAGCTGGCGACGCTCGTGAGGAAGGGCCGAGCCGAATTTCTCGCGCAGTTCCCCAGCCTCGCCACGCCCGCGATGGTGGCCGGGCTGCCCGATCCGGGCGACGGCGCGACGTTCGAGCGCTGCAAGCTCGATCCCGGCGAGCGCGAGCGTCACGCGTGGGCCGTCAGCCTCCACACCGATCTCCTCGCGCTGCGCCGCCAGGATGCCGTGATCGGCGGACGCCAGCGCCGTGCTCTGGACGGAGCGGTGCTGGGGCCGGAGGCGCTCGCGCTCAGGTTCTTCGGCGACGGCGATCGGCTGCTCGTCGTCAATCTCGGACGGGACCTCGAGCTCACGCCGGCGCCCGAGCCGCTGCTGGCACCACCGGCCGAGGGCGGCTGGCACATGATCTGGTCCAGTGAAGATGCGCGCTATGGCGGGTGCGGTGCGCCGTCGCCCGAGGCCGAGGACGGCACCTGGCGCGTCGCCGGGCACGCAGCGTTCGTGCTCGCGTCGCACCCGCGCGAGCCCGCCGCGGCCTGCCGCGAGCGATGAGATGAGTCGCGATCCGAGCGAGGGCATGATCGACGTCCCGGTGCGGCGCCTGCCGTGGCCGGGAGCGCAGGCCAGCGACGTCGAGCCGCTCGTCACCGGCGAGTGGCTGCTCGCCAACGGCCTCGGTGGCTACGCCGGCGGCTCCATCTCCGGCGTCATCACGCGGCGTTACCACGGCTTGCTCGTCGCCGCGCTCGGGACCGGGCGCACGATCATGTTCACGCACGTCTGGGAGCGACTACGGCTGCCGGATCGCACGGTCGTCGTGCTGAGCGACGAGGAGAATGCCGATGGCCCGCTGGCGCTGCAGGGCGCGCGCTATCTCACCGAGTTCCGCCTCGAGCTCGGTCTGCCGGTGTGGCGCTACGACATCCACGGCTTCATCCTCGAAAAGCGGATCGTGCTCGTGCAGCGGCAGAACACCGTGCACGTCGGCTACCGGCTCCTCGCCGGCGAGGGAAGCGTGCGCCTGACCTTGCGGCCGTCGGTGCACTTCCGGCTCCATCACGTGTCGGTCAACGCTCCGCTGCCCGGGTCGTTTCCGATCACGGCGGTCGAGGACCGTCTCGAGATCGGCGCCGGGCCGGATCTGCCGCCACTACGGCTCAGGCTGCACGGCGTGCCCAGCGCCTTCACGCTCGACGGCAAGGTGACGCGCAACGTGCTCTACCGCATCGAGCGGGCGCGCGGCTACGAGCACACCGGTGAATTGTGGAGCCCCGGCTACTTTCGCCTCGATCTCCACGCGGGCGCAGCGGCCACGCTCATCGGCTCGACCGAGCGCTGGGAAGTGATCCGCTCGCTCGATCCCGAGGGCGCCGCCCACGCCGAGCGCGAGCGCCGGCTGCGTCTGCTGTCGGCGGCACCGCCCCAGGCGCGCTCGGGCCCAGCCGCCGAGCTGGTGCTCGCCGCCGATCAGTTCATCGTCAGGCCGCCCGGCCGCGTCGAGGAGATGGCTCGCGCCCGCGCGGCCGGTGAGGAGGCGCGCAGCGTGATCGCCGGCTACCACTGGTTCACGGACTGGGGCCGCGACACGATGATTAGCCTCGACGGGCTGCTGCTGCAGACGGGGCGGGCCAGGGAAGCCGAGTGGGTCTTGCACACGTTCGCGCAGTACGTGCGCGACGGCCTCATTCCGAACCTCTTCCCCGAGGGCGATGATCACGGGCTGTACCACACCGCCGACGCCACGCTCTGGTTCTTCCACGCGATCGATCGCTATCTCTCGGCGACGGACGATCGTCTCACGCGGCGCCTGCTGATGCCGCGACTGCGCAACATTGTCGCTCATCATCTGGCCGGCACGCATTTCGGGATCGGCGTGGACGCGCGTGACGGCCTGCTCCGCCAGGGCGCTCCCGGCTATCCGCTCACGTGGATGGACGCCGAGGTCGGCGACTGGGTGGTGACTCCGCGCCGCGGCAAGGCCGTCGAGATCAACGCGCTCTGGTACAACGCCCTGCGGCTCCTCGAGGCGTGGGAGAACGAGGAGGGCGATGCCGGCGCGGCCAAGGAGCTGGCCCGCCACGCCGATCGTGCGCGCGCCGCCTTCAACGAGCGTTTCTGGTACGCCGAGGGTGGCTACTGCTACGACGTGGTCGACGGCGAAGCCGGGGACGATCCGGCGTGCCGGCCGAACCAGATCGTGGCGCTGAGCCTGCGCCATCCCGTGCTCGACGTTGCGCGGTGGAAGCCCATGCTCGACGTCGTCACCGCGCGACTCCTCACACCGGTCGGCCTGCGCTCGCTGGCGCCGGATCACCCCGACTACAAGTCGCGCTACGACGGTGACCTCCGCGCGCGTGACGCCGCGTATCACCAGGGCACGGTGTGGGCCTGGCTGATCGGCCCCTTCGTCGACGCGTGGCTGCGCCTGTATCCCGACGATCGGGCCGGCGCGCGACGCTTCCTCGAGGGCTTCGTGCCGCACCTCGGGGAGGCGTGCTTCGGGTCGATCAGCGAGGTGTTCGACGCCGTCGGGCCATTCACGCCAGGTGGATGCGTGGCTCAGGCATGGAGCGTGGCGGAAGTGTTGCGCGCGTGGCTGGCGACGGCGCCGGCCGACACCGGTCGCCGTTCACGCTAGGCGGCGCGGGTCTGTCGTCCTGGTCTCGGCTGCCGCCGCGGCGGGTCGAGCATGGCGGACATGTTTTCACGGCGGAGGCCGAGCAGCTCACTGACCGCGTGCGAGGCAATGGCGAGTCCGGCCACCACGAGGGCGGGGCCGACGAAGCCGAGGACCGACATCCAGAGGGCGGCTTCGGGCGACCAGCCGGCGGCGAGGAGCTGTGGGTAGCCGAAGAGCCCGCCGGAGAGCAGCCCGGCGGCCGTCGAGACCGCGATCAGGCGAGATATCTTCATCGCCCATTTCCGTGTGGGGCCGCGCATGTCAGCGGCGCCTCACTCGATGGCGGCGCTGACCGGCCCCTGCGGCCTCGGAGTGGACTGATCGGTCGCGGCGGCGGCCAGCGCCAGCGCGGCGAAGAGCAGCGCGACAATCGTCATCAATCGTAGGTTCATCTCTGCACCAAAGAGTCGGAGAAGACATAGAAATCGCTGAGCTTCCATTGGCCGTCCCGCCAGATCGCACGCACGCGAATCTGGGCCGGCCCACGCTCGAACTGCGCGGTGACGAGATAGACATACGTCAGGACCCGGCCGCGCGTCGTGAACGAGAAGAAGAACTTTTCGCGCTGCGCGCCGCCGTAGGCTCGCAGGTGGCCGAGCCGCTGCTTGAACGACGCGAAGAGCGTGTCGACTCTGTCCAACGTGACGTCGCGCAACATCTCGCGGCTCGCGTTGGCGAGAAGGTCACCGGTGCTCCAGCGACTCACGACCGCTGGAACGATCTTGTCCACGTACGCTCGGGCTTCTCCCTCGCGCGACGAGGCCGAGTAGTACCCGGCGCCGGACACGAGCAGGGCGATGGCGCCGAAGACCAGGATCACGGTGGCCAGCGCGAGCAGCGTCCTCTTCATGCCGCGACGGTATCTGGCAAATCGCAGGCCAGACCCGTGGGGGGTAGAGCGACGCTCGCTAACTACCTGTCAGGTCGTCAGCGCCGTCAGGACGACGCGCTGCGCCGGACCGGGCGGCCGTGCCAGGCTGCCCCGAAACCCGTGCCTGCCGGAGCATCTCGCCCACGCCTCAGTCCTGGTTCCAGCCCATCAGGATGCGCGGATCGGGCGCCGGCGGCAGGCCCGCAGGCTCGTCGCCGGCCTCGTGCTTCGCGAGGAAGTCGCGGACCTCGGGAAATTGCTGCTTCGACCACGTCGAGGTGAGCTGCAACGCGGCGCGGGTTTCCTTCACGTACTCCTCGTACTTGCCCTGAGCGTAGAGCGCGCGGGCGAGCATCAGATGGGCGCCAGGGTCGTCAGCGAACAGATCGAGCGCTCGGCGCAGTCGCGGCTCGGCGTCGGCGAAGCGGCCGAGACCGACGAGGACCTGGGCCAGGTTGCGATGGGCTCGCCAGTGCTCGGGATCCACCTGGAGCGCACGCTCGAGCCAGCTCAGCGCGCTCGCGTGCTCCTTGCGATCCCACGCGATGCGCGCGAGATGTAGATGCGGCCGGGGAAACGTGGGCTCGAGACGGATCGCCTCTTCCAGCAACTGCGTGGCGCCGGCGGCGTCGCGCTCACGCAGATAGCGCTGGCGTCCGATGATCGCGAGCTGCTCGGCGCGCTTGCTGATCTGACGGCCGTCGATCAGACGGATTTTCAGATAACGCTCGCCCAACTGCTTGTTCGTCGCCGACGTGGTCAGCCGCGTCGCTTCGGCGACCACGATCTGCGCCAACCGCACGTAGCCCTCGTCGGTCAGCCACTGCCCGTACCACCAGACACAGTCGGCGTCGGGAGGCGTGGCGAGCGCCGCCAGCCGAAACGCTTTGAACTGCTCGTCGCCGCCGCGACGGCCCGCGGGCTGGCGAGCGTCGGCGCAGTAGTCGTGCGCCGGCGCGACGAGGCCGTACTCCTGGGCGAGCGTTCGCGCCCGGGCCACGTCGCCCTTTTCCATGACGATGTCGACCTTCAACTGCGCGATGGCCTCGAGGCCGCGCTCGCTCTTGACGATCTCGGCCTTCTGCTCGGGCTGGCCGTTGAGGAACTTCCACCGGACTTCCCACGGAAAGCTCGTGACGAAGAAATCGAGGTGGGTCAGCGCCTGGTCGTAGGCGCCGAGGCGAACCAGCAGGGAGCCCATCCGGAATTGCGCGCCCGGATGGTCGGGCGCCAGCGTTCGCGCCTGGGCGTACGCGACGAGCGCCTCGTCGAACTCCCCGATGTACTCGGCGATCGAGCCGTACAGCGTCCGGGCGGTCGGATCACCGGGGACCCGCTGAACGAGATCGCGGGCGTCGGTGAGCGCGTCCTGGAAGCGGCCGTCGCGGTAGGCCTTGGTCACGCGCTCGACCTGGGCGGCCAGGTCGGACTCGGCCGCGCTCGCCGCCGGCCAGACGAGGATCGCCAGCAGCAGGACGAGCGCCAGCTCCGCCCGCGTCACCGGTCGTGCGAGATGAAGGGGCTCGGCCCGACGCGGGGATCGGCGCCGAAGCGCGTGTCGAGGAAGTTGCGGACGTTGCGCTGCGATGGATCGAGGCGCAGCGACGTCTGTAGCGCCGGCACCGCCTCGCTCTCGCGCCCGAGCTTGAGGAGCGCCCAGCCGATGTTGGCGTGGGTCCACGCGTCGTCGGGGTCGAGGGCGAGCGCGCGCTGGTAGATCGCGAGCGCCTCATCACGGCGGCCCAGCTCGTTCAGCGTCCAACCGAGATTCTGCACGGCCCGCAGGTGGTCGGGATTCAGCGCGACCGCCTTCTGCAACCACTCCAGCGCCTGCGCGTAGTCCTTGCGATTGATGTGGACGCGCGCGAGGTTGCTCGGTGGCCACGAGAAGCGCGGATCGATGGCCATGGCGCGCTCGTAGGCGCGCATCGCGTCGTCGTTCTGCAGGCGACGGCTCAGCGAGTAGCCGGCGCCGTTCAAGGCCTCGGCCAGCGTCGGGACGTCGTGCTGGGGCAGGCGCGCCCGAAGGAAGGCGGTCGCGCGCGCCTTCAGCTTCTGGTCGTCGGTCTTGGCGATCAGATCGAGGAGGATGTGCCGCGGCAGCCGCGTGTAGCCTTCGTCGGTGAGGCTGCGAGCGACCTGGAGCAGGCATGGCGCCTGGTCGGGATGAACGAGCCACGCGAGCAGCATGCCGGTCCGCCGGTTGATGCCGGGTAGTGGATCGCGGCAGTAGTCGCGGTCGGGAGCGAGCCAGCCCTCGGCTCGCGCCAGCTCGAGCGCGGCTGTGTGGTCTCCGATGTCGACGAGGAAGAGCAGGTAGGATTCGGCGACGTCGCTTCGGCCCAGCCACTCGCCCTGCACGCTCGCCTTGTACGCGGCACGGGCCTCGTCGGTCAGCCCGGCGCGCTCGGCCACGGCGGCCAGCCAGGCCTGATGCTCGGGCGCGGCCGCCATGGCGACGATCGAGCGCGCCGTGGCCACGGCCTCGTCGAATTCACCCAGTGCGTTGGCGGCGCGGACCTGTGCGAGCAGGGCAGCCAGGTTGTCGGGCGCCGCCGCGACCGCTTCACGAAACCGCTCGAGCGCCTCGCGGTACCGGTTCGCACGCATCGCGGCGAGCCCGGCCTCGAGCGCGATGTCGAACGGAGACTGGGCGGCGGCGCCGACTGCCAGGGCCAGCACGGCGGCGAGGCAGGTCGCGATGGCGAGGTGACGGCGAAAGCGCATCGGCCGGTGTGCGAGGCAATTCGCGCGCCAGTTCGGCGCGCGGATGGCGCTGTCGGCCAACCACGTACAGGGTCGAGCGGAGCCGTCGCCGCGGTGCCGACGGCTCACGCCGATCGTGCCAGACCGTCCTCGAAATTGTGCCGCAGCGGCGCCGTTTGTCAGGCCGGGCCGAAGCCGACGGCCGTCTCGTTCCGGATGACGAGCGGACGGAAGCGGACCGGCATCCCCACGGTCACCTTGTCGAGCGGGATGCCCACGAGGCGCCCGAGGAGCGAGACGCCTTCGCGCAGCTTCACGACCGCGATCGCGTACGGCGCATCACCGGCGTGCTTGGTGGGCGCCACGCGGATGACCGTGTAGGAGGCGATGGCTCCTTCACCCGAGAGCGGCGCCGATTTCCAGTCGCGCTGGCCGCAGGCGTCGCAGAACTCCTTGGGAGGGATCTCGAGGTTGCCACAGCGGCCGCACTTGATGGCCGTGAGCCGCCCATCGCGAGCGGTCTCGAAGAACGTTTTGAGCGTGATCGCCGTCTCAGTCACGGCCGAACACGCTCACGAGCACGGTGGCGGTGTTGCCCCCGAGCGTGTGGGTGAGACCGACCTTGGCACCGTCGACCTGGCGCGGCCCGGCCTCACGGCGAAGCTGGGTCACGACCTCGACGATCTGAGCGGCGCCGGTCGCGCCGATCGGATGGCCCTTGGCCTTCAGGCCGCCCGACGTGTTCACGGGAATCTTGCCGCCGAGGCTCGTCCAGCCTTTCTCGGCCGCGACCCCGCCCGTGCCCGGCTCGAAGAGTCCGAGGCCTTCCGTCGCCACGATCTCGGCGATGGTGAAGCAGTCGTGGAGCTCGACGACGTCCACGTCATCGGGCTCGAGGCCGGCCTGGCGATACGCCGCCGCCGCGGCGCGCTCGGTGGCCGGGACGCGGGCGGGATCCTTCTTGTCGTGGAGCAGCATGTAGTCCGACGCGGCTGCCGAGCCGAGCACCCAGATCGCGCGCTTGTGGCGTCGGGCGACCTCCTCGGAGGCCAGGATCACGGCGGCGCCGCCGTCGGTGAAGGGACAGCAGTCGAAGAGCTTGAGCGGATCGGCGATGTAGGGCGAGGTCATCACCGTGTCGAGCGTGATCTCTTTCCGGAACTGCGCCTTGGGGTTCAGCGCGCCGTGACGGTGGTTCTTCACCGCGACGTGGGCCATCTGCTCCTCGGTCGTCCCGTACTTCGCCATGTGGGCGCGGGCGACGAGCGCGAAGACGCCGGGGAACGTGAGGCCGAGCGTCTGCTCCCAGCGGGCGTCCGACGCGTACGCGAAGTACTCGGTCGAGTCCGCGGTGGGGACGTTCAGCACGCGCTCGGCGCCGCCCACCATGATGATGTCGGAGACGCCGGCGGCGATCTCCATCGTGGCGTGACGGAAGGCGGCGTGCGACGACGCGCACGCGGTCTCGAAGCGGGTCGTGGGCACGGTGGGGATGCCGAGCACGGACGCGGCCTGGGGCCCGGTGTGGAGCTGCTTCTCGGTCTCGCTCCCGACCACGTTGCCGTAGTAGAGCGCCTGGATCGCGCTGGGGGCGAGCTCGGCGTCGACCAACGCGTCCCGGGCCGCCTCGGCGAACAGCTCGGCCGACGTCCGATCGTGCTTGCCGAACCTGGTCACCCCGACGCCAATCACCGCCACTCGGCGCATAAATCCTCCTGGAGACAATGCTTTCGTAACATTTGTAATGATAGCATTCATCGGAATGACGGCCGGTCTGGTGGTTCTCGGCTGCGGCTGGATCGCGCAGCGTCACGCGGCCGCCGCGCGCCGTTTGCGCCTGCCTCTGGTGTTCGCGAGCCGTGACGCGGCCCGCGCTCGCGACTTCGCGCGTCGCTATCGAGCGGTCGCCGCCCATGGCGATTATGGCGAGGCCGTCAGCGATGATCGCGCCGACGCCGTGATCGTCTGCACGCCGCACGATCGTCACCTCGCCGACGTCCGCCTGGCGCTCGACGCCGGCAAGCACGTCCTCGTCGAGAAGCCGATCGCCCGCACGCTCGGGGAGACCGACGAGATGATCGCGGCGGCGGCCGCCGCCGGCCGTGTCCTGATGGTGGCCGAGCAGTTCCACTTCATGCCGGCGTTCCGCCACGTCCACGCGCTGATCGAGCGCGGGCGGCTCGGGGCGCTGCGCGAGCTGCACCTCGTCGCCCGCGGCTTCGCGCGGCGGACGGGCTGGCGCCTCGATCGCGACCGTGCGGGCGGCGGGGCTTTGATCGACGGCGGCATCCATTACGTTCACAATCTGAGGTGGTGGGGTGGCCCGGTGTGCCGGCTGTTCGCGCTGCGGCCGCCGCCGACCGTCGCCATGGGCGGCGAAGACGCCGTCGCCGTCCTGGCCGAGCTGGCCGGCGGTGCGGTCGGCCTGGTGTCCAATTCTCTTGGTTCGCCGGGGCTGCCGAAGTTTCAATGGTCCACGGTGACGGGAGCGAGAGCGAGCTGCTTCGCGGACAACCGCGGTCGTTTCGTCGTCGTCCGTGGCGGGGGCCGGCCGAGCGTGCGCGTGTTTCGCCGCGACACCCGGGGTTACGAGGGAATGCTGACGGCGTTCCGTGACGCGATCGCGCGTGGGAAGGCCGGCGAGATGGACGGCGCCGCCGGCCGCCAGGATCTCGCGATCGTGCTCGCCGCGTACCGTTCCCTCGCCGAGCGCGCCCCCGTCGACGTGCCATGCTGAGCGAGGAAGCGCTCGTCTTCGTCGCCGCGATCGTCGCGTGCGGCGGGCTCGTCCTGGGCGTGCTCGAGCTGCTGGCGCCGACTCGTCCCCGTCTTCCGCGGCGGCCGGCGACCGGCAATCCATCACCTCAGCCACGCGCTGCGCCGGCGCCGAGGCCCACGCGCGAGCGGCGGCCGGCGCTCGCCACGCCGACGCCACCTGTCACCGCGTCGTCCCCGTTCGCGCGAGCCCCCGCCGCCGTCGGCCCACCATCAGCCGAGCCGTCATCCGGAGAGCCGCCGATCGAGCGG
>WNGH01000984.1_pt1 | contig 25893 bp, 18 predicted proteins | sample 5400631 | NCBI WGS metagenome assembly WNGH01 (sample SAMN13153373, study PRJNA577476) | soil metagenome | isolation source: 115 cm soil or saprolite under Garry oak tree replicate 1 | place: USA:California | collected 2016-06-15
CCAACTCCGCGCTGCTCGCTGCCTTGCGTGACGCCGACACTTTTCTGGGGAACCAATCACGGCTCGAGCGCTCCTCGACCGACGCCAATATTCCCCTCTCCATGGGCATTGAGGCCATCTCCATCGGCGCGGGAGGCACTTCCGGAGGCGCTCATACGTTGAGCGAGTGGTACGACTCCACTGGGCGCGAGCTGGGTTTGAAAAGAGTCTTGCTCACGTTGATAGGCGTGGCCGGGATTGCGCCGGGGGATTCCCGATGAAACACGTTTGCGTGCGCCTGAGCAAGCTCTCTTCGGCCGTGATTCTCTGCGCGCTTTTTGCCGTGCCAGGTTCTGCCGGACAAAAGCAGCCGGAAACTACGCCCCCGGTCCGCCACCACGCCACGCTTATCCTCTTGCACGGAAACATTTATACCGGTGACCCCGCGAAGCCGCGTGCCGAAGCCGTGGCCGTCAGCGGCGAGGCAATCTTTGCGGTCGGGTCCAACGCCGAAATCGAAGCGCTCAAAGAATCCGGGACGCAAGTCATTGATTTGGCCGGGCGGTTTGTTATGCCCGGTTTCAATGACGCCCACGTGCACCTGGCGAGCGGGGGCCGGGCACAACTGGAAGTGAATCTCGAAGGCGCGCGGACCATCGAAGAAGTTCAGCAGCGCATTCGCGCGCGGCTCGCCGAAGTTAAACCCGGCGAATGGATCGTCGGCCGCGGCTGGGACCACACCCTCTGGCCCGACAAAAAATTTCCCAATCGCCGCCAGCTCGACGCCGTGTCGAAAGATCATCCGATGATCTTCACTCATATTTCCGGACACGTGGCCGTGGCGAATTCAAAAGCCTTGGAGCTGGCCGGGATCACCAGGCAAACGCCGAATCCTTCTGGCGGAGAGATTGAGCACGACGCTTCCGGCGAGCCCACCGGAATGTTGAAGGAAGGCGCGGCGATGGCGCTGGTGCATTCCAGGGTGCCGCCGCTCACGCGCGCGCAGCACCGCCGCGGCATCGAGCTGGCTCTCGCCGAGGCGGCGCGCTTCGGCGTCACCTCAATTCAGGATGATTCGGTGCGCGGCGACGGCGCCTGGGAAAATTTTCTGGTCTACAAAGAGCTGCTCCGCGAAGGCAAGCTGACGCTGCGCATCACAGAATGGCTTCCCTTCGCCGAGACCCTTCTGCGCCTCGAAGAGTTGCGCAAGGAAGGCGGCACCACCGATTCCTGGCTCAGGACCGGGGCGCTGAAGATGGTCACCGACGGCGCTCTGGGCTCGCGCACGGCTGCCATGCTCGCACCCTATTCCGACGATCCCTCGACCAGCGGAATTCTTACCATTGACCCGGAGAAGCTGAAACAAATGGCCATCGAACGCGACCGCGCCGGGTTTCAACTGAACTTCCACGCCATCGGCGACCGCGCCAACCGCATCTCGCTCGACGCCTTTGCCGCGGTTCGCGCCGCGAACGGACCGCGCGACCGCCGCGACCGCATCGAGCACGCCCAGGTTGTCGCCCCAGAGGATTTCGCGCGCTTCGCCGAACTCGGCGTGATTGCTTCCATGCAACCTTCCCATGAGACGACAGATATGCGCTGGGCCGAGCAGCGCCTCGGGCGGGAGCGCGCCAAAGGCGCCTACGCCTGGGCCACCATGCTCAAGCACGGCGTTCACCTCGCCTTCGGAACCGATTATCCCGTTGAGACCATCAATCCCATGCGCGGTCTCCACGCTTGCGTCACTCGCGAACTCCCCGAAGGCGGTCCCGCCGGCGGCTGGGCGCCTCAGGAAAAAATTTCGCTCGACGAATGCATCCACGATTACACAGTTGGCTCCACCTATGGGGAGTTCCAGGAAACGCGAAAAGGGCAGATCGCGCCGGGGATGTTCGCGGATATGATTGTCCTCTCGGCGGACTTGACGAAGATTCCTCCGGCAGAAATCCTCAAGACAAGAGTTCTGCAAACCATCGTCGGCGGCCGCACCGTGTATCAGGTGAAGTAAGCCGCCGAAACACATATGGCTTGGCGAGATGCAGAAAAATCCTTTTTCCCGTCATCCCGAACCCCGACCTTGGTCGGGGTGAGGGATCGCGGCGTTCCCGGCAACCGCGGTTGATCCATACTCCGCGACCTGCCCCGGCTCGGCCGGGGTCCCTCGGGCTGCTAATGCCGCACCCTCGGGACGACATTCTGCTTCTCTGTAGAAAAAAAGAGAGGGGGCGCTTCGGCCCCCTCTTTCTGTCTCGGTTGATTGTTTTTCGCGCTAGAACCGCACGTGGAACGAGAATTGGAACTGGCGTGGGCTGGCGTCCAATGCTGGGTCGCCAATGCTCGCTCCAAAGGCGCCAAAAAGCGGATTTAGCAGGTTCGGACTCAACTTTCCGCGTTGCACATCCGCAAGGTGCAGGACCTGGTTATTGGTTCCTACGAGTGTCCCGTTGGGTCGCATGCAGTTGCCGCAGTCAAAGAAACCTGTACCCGGAGGAGCCGTTGGATCCAGGGTACCAAAGCTCAGGTTGTTCGTATCGTCGTTTGAATTGAAGCCCTGCCAGTTGCTGTGATTGAAAATGTTCAGGGCATCCGCGCGCAACTCGAAGCTAACGTGCTCAGTGCGTGGGATTTTGAAGGTTTTCTTCAAAGAAACATCGAATCCGTAGAAAGGTGACCCTCTTCCGGCGTCTCTTTGCAAATTGCCGTTCACGAACTGAAACTCAACCTGCTGTCCTGTAATCGCGTCCTTAGCACCGGTGAAGGTGACACCAGCGGGAGGCGCAAACGTGTTCTGGATCGCATTGCATTGCGCTGTGGGGAACCCCGCAGTGATGCAAGCAGCGACAGCGCCGGGTCCAAACAATGCGTTTGATCGGTCGAACGAGGCGATGCCTGCCGTTGACAGCGTGCCGTCCGCCAACACATTGGGCCGCTGTTGAGTTTCGTTGCCTGCGCCAAAGAACCTGGCACTAGAATTAAACCCGGCACTGCCGGTAGAGATGGGATAGGGACGGCCCGACTGGAGCTGGCCAATCCAGCTTAGACCGAGGTCATTGGTAAACCACCGCAGTACGTTGGTGTTGGTAACTTTCCCGGAATCCAATTGCACGCCCATGTTAGCCGCATGGCGGAGATCGTTGAAGGCAGGCCCAAGTTCAGCGCGAATGTTCCTGGGATCGCCCGGCTCGGAAAGCCCGAAGAAGTCCTCGCCGGAGGTTAGCGCGTGCGACCACGTATAGCTGCCCACAAAACTTATGTGGTTGGAGAAACGCTTGGTGGCGCTGACCAGCAGGCCGTTATAGTGCGAAGTGCGGGAGTTCTCGTTGGTCCGTATCGCCAAAAACCGGGGATCCGGCCTCGGTCCGAAATAGAAGAAGCCGGGATGTGCCGGATCGGCAATCACGGGAGGCGCATTTGTGTCCCGCTCACCGAACAGGCCAAACCCAAACTGCCCGATGTATTGGATTTGTCCCGAAAACGTGTTGGTAAACTGGTGCTCAATCCCAAAGTTGACGCTGCGGACCTCCGGATTGTGCAGGTTGTTTGCAATGGGGCGAACGCGGCCGCAACTCGGCGGGCAGGGTATCCCTGGCAGTAGCGCTGGATTGGGGGCGTTCGGGAATGCCCCCACGATGCAAGTGCCTGGAGCGCACGATGGGGTCCCCCAATTGGGATCAGTGTTGTCGACGGTATTCGTTCGCAAATTCTTGCCGTCAAAGTTCAGAGAATCCAGCACCACGTTGTTAAACGCCAGCACCGTACTCTCCGCGAACGAAGCCTTGAAAAGCGTCTTCGCCCATGGAGCATAGGTGAAGCCCAGTCGCGGCTGCCAGTTGTTCTTGTCTGAAGAGCAGGCGGGAATAATCCCGTTGCCTTGGAAACATGTGCCGTTCGGACCTTTGACCGTGCCACCCTTGAAGGCCCCGGCCTCGTAGTCATACCGCAAGCCGGCATTCATCGTAAGCTTGCGCGTCAACTTCCACGTATCCTGACCATAGAAGCCGTAGATGTTGTCCTTGGATTTCACCGCGCCGGGGCCAAGGCCGAAGGTGAAGGATGTAGGATTGGGGTTGCTCAAAGTGCCAGAATCAAGCCATTGCCCGAAGTGAAACTGCTGGAACAAGGAAAACCACGGATAGTAGCTGATATTGAAACCGGTCTTAACCGTGTGCTTGCTGTGCGTCCAGGTGAGGTTGTCAATATACTGATAACGCTTGTTCAATCCACCCTGGGGGCAGCAGAACGCGGCGCCCGTATAGAACCCGTTGCCTTGCTGCCCGGGTAGAGTGGTTTTATCCGGCAGCGTGTTGATCGTACGCAGGTAGGCAAACCGGGCCTCGTTTACCAGGTTTGAGGTCAGCGAGGAAAGGAAACCCACATTAAACCCCAACACATGGACGTTGAAATTGGTTAGCGAATTTGGGGTGATATTGTTGCCAGTCTGCACTATCAGATTGTCGAAGAGCTGCCGGTCAACCCAGAAACGGCCGCTTAAGGTGTGCTTGTTCGACGCCTTCCAGTCCAGCTTAGCGGAATAAAGCTGATTGTTTGTGGGTGTCTGAACGGCTAGAGCGCCTGTAGGAGGAGTCAGGATTTCCGGGAAGGACTGACGGCTCTGCTCATAGCTGCCGAACCAGAATAGCTTGTCCTTCGCGAAGGGCCCACCGATGGTAAAACCGCCCTCCTGGCGGTGGAAGGCGGCCCGATCACAGCCATCCAATTTGGCCAATGTACCTGCTGTACCTGCTGCACCTGCGGGAAAATCGCTCGTCGGGCAGTGAGGGGTGCCTGCGGGCGCTACCCTCCCTGCAGGCACAGCACTCTGAAGCAACGAAATGTTATAGAAAGGATCGGAAGCCCTGAAGTTCCGCCCACGGAAATACATGTGGCCATCCCCGTGAACAGCGTTGGTGCCGGACTTGGTCACGGCGTTGAGGATTAAACCCCCGGCCTGACCATATTCGGCATTGTAGTTGTTGGTGAGCACTTGAAATTCCTGGATTTCGTCCACCGATGCTCCAAGGCCGTCGCGGCCGGAGACCAACTGATCGGTAATATTTGCGCCGTCCACGTTGTATTGGTTGGCGCGGTTATTGATATTGCCGGGGCCGATCAAGTCCCCGGTCAGTGTGCTGGTGTCAAGCTTGACTCCGGGTGCGGTGAGAGCGAGCGACGCGTAATCATTGGCGACCCCGCCACCGCCGGCAAATGTGGGCAGGTTTTTCAGCGCCGTGTCGTCAACCGTGCTCGAGACCTCCGTCTTGGTGGTTTCAATCAGCGGCGTTTCGCCGGTCACTTCGACGGTCGTCGTTGTACCTGCCACCGCTAGCTTGAAGTTGAGGTCTCTTTGGTCGCCCACGTTCAGTGTGAGTCCCTTGGAGGCGCCCACTGCAAACCCTTGAGCCTCGACCCTAACGTCGTACGTTCCGGGCGGCAAGTACCCGATCGTGTAGTCACCGCTGGAAGTGGTTTTTGCCGTGTAGGCAATCCGCGTCGCGGTGTTTGTTGCGGTCACGGTCGCATTAGGAATCGACGCGCCTTGTGCCGCATCAGCTACTGATCCGACAATCGTTGCGGTGGACGCGCTCTGCGCCAACGCAATTCCCGCCGATCCGGCGAGGAGCAGTGCGAGAGACAGACCCCAACACCGCCACGAGCTGCTCTTTCTTGATCCTTGCATTTCGTTTTCCCCCTTCGAGAAGTGAAGATGCCAGACCCCAATAAGCCGGTGTCCCTGCAAACAGCCGCAATGGCCACAGGGACGGTACGGCTCTTCTAGCACGGTCTTTGCCAAACGTACAGTCCCTTATCTGTGGCCTTCAAGTTCCTGGTTGACCCTCTGCTCGGTCCGGCCCGCCGGTCCATAGCTGCGTTCGCCTAACTGGCTGAATTTGTGCTGCTTAGTCCAAAAACTGAAGTAAATGCGTCCTGCGCTGACGCGCGCCCATATGCGTATCTGCTTCGCCTGTTTCTTTCAACGCGAGCCGAAATGTTCAGCTTCATCTACAAAAAGTCATATATCTGCGCAGAATCCCACACAGTTTTCCATATATCTCCGGGCAGAGAAAGGAGATAGCTCGCTCCGAGTCACCCCTTCTAAATTCGGCTATCGGCGAATTTCGATGGACCAAATGACGCCATCAAAACTCTGGTCTTTGGCAAGACGATACGAAACCACTGCCGTCAGGCCTCGCAGGTGAACGCACGGATTGAAGTTCGCTGGAGGTTTCCAAGTCGTCGAAAAGAAATTGATCCTGGTAACGTCGTCAGAGTGCAGCCGCATCCGGGTCCCGCCCATCGTCAGCGTCAGATCCAACGCCTGGTTGGCAGAACAGGCGACCTCTTCCATCCTGCCGAGCATGGAATAGAGCCGCGCATTTGTTCGCGGGGCCTTGCCCGCTTCCGTCGGAGTTGCCGAGCCCGCATCGCCGCCCGCCGGGTCTTTTCCTTCTCCCGGCGTGGGCTCCCTTCGCAGGTACTCTTGAACCTGTTCGCGGGCGGCGCGTTCTTCCGCGCTTTCCTCCGTTCTTTGTGCCTGAGCATCCTGGAATCTTTCAACCTGCCCGGCGAATACTTCCGCAAACGCCTTTTCTTGCGGAGTTTTCGCCGCCGCCAGGACATCCTGTCCGATCTTGTGAGCCTCTTCGATTCGTCCCATGCGCAAAAGCACCATCCCGACATTCAGATAATAAGCTGCGTCGCCCGGCTCCAACTCCGCTGCTTTTCGAGCCGCTGCCAGAGCGTCCTCCAATCTTTCGTCGTGGACGCCGTACAAACTCGAAAGCGCCGCATACGCGGGGGCAAAGTTGGGGTTCAACTGGATCGCGCGCTCCAGGCTCTTTTGCGCATCGGCGAAGACTTCCGGCCGCATCGCATTCTGCAGCATCAGGAAGGCGTGATAGTAATGCGCCAGGTAGCTTTTGGAGTCGAGCGCGACCGCTTTGTCGAATTCGCGCGCGGCTTCTTCGCGCCGGTTCTCACGGTAGAAAAGGAACCCCAGGCTCTCATGGACCTGGGCCAGGTCCGGATTCACGCGCAAGGCCTCTTCGAGAAGCGCGCGTGCTTCCACCGGTCGGTTCACATGCATGTGAAAATCGCCCCGCAGGGCGAGCGATTCAGCCGCAGGCACGGTCCGCACCTGGAAATCCTTTTCGGTAAGATTTCCGGGAGTCTTCAGGGGAAAATAATCGAATTGCGTTTGCCTCACGTAGGCGTCCATCTTCTTGCCAAATTCCCGCAGGTCTCCGAATGTTTGCTGCGCGGCTTTTATCTGGTCGCCGCTGCCTTGCCAGGCATGGAAAAAGTTGACGAGATATTTCTTCTTTTGCGCCTCCGGGTCGGTTTGCAGAAAGTGGAAGAGCGCCCCGGATTCTGCGTAGAAGACCGAGGCGCGATTCTCCTCATTGTAATAAGGAGAGGAATGGTCCACCTGAAGAAGCAACTCGATGGGAAGAAGCTTGCTTTGACTCAAGAGCCGAAGATGGCCTGGGTCTATGCGTCCAATCCCGATTTCCTTGTCGCCGATGGAGGTATCTCCATAAAACTCGGCCATTCCTTCTTCGAGCCACAGCGGCAAATTCCGGAAATTCAAGTTGAGAATGGCGTGGATGTATTCATGGTAGATGACGTGATATGGATTTTCTCCTTCGGTGTCGGTTCGCAGGGCCACGTAGTGCTTCTCCTGGCCGGCAACAAAAACTCCGGCGGGATGCAGGTGACCCTTGACCTCCCAGTAGCCCGGCAGAAGCGCTTTCAGCGAATTTTCGTTTCTCACCGCCAGGATCACGATGGCCTGACCGGGGTCCACGCGAAGCTTGGGCAACGCCAGATGCATGACGGCGCGGATTTGCTCGAAGTGGTCGGCAACGCGGCGTGCTTGCTTCTCATTTCCATTGCTGACGACGGTGAAGTGTGGTGTGCGAACTTCGATCCAGGTTTCGGGTTTGTCGCCGCCGGTGGCGATGCGGCAGCCAAGAAGTGACATCAAGGCCAGAAACAGGAAGCAGCCACGGCTGAACGGAGTACAAGCCATTTCGAGGACCCAGCGGCCAGGTTCCGCTGAGCCCCAGTCTACATCAGGACCAATCGGCCTGGTATTGTCTTCTTGGCGTTCTGCCTCTACACTCCATCGTTTCGTCAGCCCCGTTGCTCGCTTTGTGCAAAGGCTTCCGCATGAGCCAGCGGTTGAAAGCCGATCTTTCCCTCGCCCTGTGTTCGCTCTTCTGGGGCGCGACCTTCGTGGTAGTCACCGGCGCCCTGAAGCACTCCTCGACTTTCGCCTTCATGGCGGCGCGCTTCACCGTTGCATCTTTCTTGATGGCGCCGGCCTTCTGGAAATCCCTTCGCGGACTGCGCCGCGAGGAACTCTGGGCTGGGGCGCAGATCGGCTTCTTCATGTTCAGCGGCTACGCGTTCCAGACGCTCGGCCTGTTGCACACCACTCCTTCCAAGTCCGCGTTCATCACCGGATCGAGCGTAGTTCTTGTTCCCGTGCTGATGGCCGTGTTCTGGAAGCGCCGCGTGAATCAGTGGGTCTGGTTCGGCGCGCTGGGAGCCGCTGCGGGACTTTACTTCATCACCGTTCCGTCGAGCGGACTCGCGGGGCTCAATGCGGGCGATCTGCTCACGCTGGGAGCTGCGGCGCTCTTTGCCGTACATATTATTCTGGTAGGTCGCTACTCGCTCCATCACTCCGTCGGAGCGCTCAGCTTTCTCCAGGTTGCTACAACCGCGCTGCTGAGCGCGCTGGCTCTTCCGATTCTGGCGTTTACCGGATGGCAAGCTCCGCGGTTCGACGGAAGCGGGGAATTATTCTTCGCTATCGCCATTACCTCGGTGCTTGCAACGGCCGTGGCGTTTTCCGCGCAGGTTTGGGCGCAACGTTACACTTCGCCGGGCCATGCAGCGATTCTCTTCAGCCTCGAACCGGTGTTCGCGGCGCTGACTTCTTACATCGTCCTTCACGAGCGGCTGGGACGAAGAGCGCTCGCGGGAGCGGCGCTGGTGATGATGGGAATTTTGCTTTCTGAATTGAAAGGTCCGGCGCAGGCCGCGGCGGATTCGCCGGGGCCCGTTACCGAAACGCCGTAAAGAAAAAAAAGCGGGACTATCTTGTCTGGCGGCTCGCCGGCGGGGCCGCCGCCGGGGAAATTTTCACGTCGACCGATTCGAACATGGTGGCGGATGGGTGCGCGCGCTTTTCGAATTCGCTGATCGCGGACTCATGGCGGAGCGAGAGTCCGATATCGTCCAGGCCCTTGAGCAAAATTTCTTTTCGGAAGGGCGTCAGCTCAAACGAAAAACGCAGGCCGTGTTTGTCCGTAACGGTCTGATGGGGCAGGTCCGCGGTGAGGCTATAGCCCTCCTCTTTTTCCGTGCGGCGAAAAAGCTCGTCCACCTGTTCTTCGGGCAGAGTGACCGGAAGGATGCCGTTCTTAAAGCAATTGTTATAAAAAATATCGGCGAAGCTCGGCGCGATGACCACGCGAAACCCATAATCCAAAACGGCCCACGGCGCATGCTCGCGGCTCGAACCGCAGCCGAAATTGTGGCGGGCCAGCAGAATGGAAGCTCCGCGGTAGCGGGGGAGATTCAGCACAAATTCCGGATTGGGCTTTTCTCCCGGCAGATAGCGCCAATCGTAGAACAAGGTCCGCCCGAAGCCTTCGCGAGTCAGGGCCTTCAGAAACTGCTTGGGCACCATCTGGTCGGTATCTACGTTGACGCGGTCGAGCGGGGCGACCATTCCGGTGTGCACGGAGAAAGGTTTCATCGGCTTTTCCCTGAAGGGGTAATGTCTGTCACGGGGAGATCCCAGTGAGCCAGTAAGATTTCAAAACGCCGCTGCTCTTCGCGTTTGTAAGTCTCCTGGTCAGGCCACAGCTGCTTAATCAGGGATTCTTCCCCGGGGTTGGCCGTGGTTGCCGCGGTGGAGTTCTTGAATCGAATCGTGACGCGATAATCCCAGCGGGCATCCTCGGTCATGTGATTGGCGGGGGTTTCAATCTTCACCGAAATCATGCGGCCGCTCTCCACGATCTTCTGGAGCAGCGGGTAATGGTTCTTCAGAAAGAGTTGCAGGAATTCCTGCTGATGTCCCCACTGCACCTTGTAGTAGTACTCCACGGTGTAGGGTTGGTCGGCCGCAGCTTGCGGCGGAGCACCCTGGGCGAGCAGGGTCTGCGCAAACGCGCAAAGCAACAGCGCCGTCAGCAGGTTCCTCAGGGCGCCCTCTAAAGTCAGTTTCATTTCGTCTTGCTCCCCGTTACTCCACGTGGTCCACGTCCCACTCGCGAACGTCCACGAAGTGTCCGGCAATGGCCGCGGCCGCAGCCATCACCGGGCTGACCAGGTGCGTGCGGCTGCCTTTGCCCTGGCGCCCTTCGAAGTTACGGTTCGAGGTGCTGGCGCTGCGTTCGCCCGGAGGCAGTATGTCGGGGTTCATGCCGATGCACATGCTGCAGCCGGCATCGCGCCATTCGAATCCGGCGTCTTGAAAGACGCGGTCCAAGCCTTCCTTCTCGGCTTCCGCTTTCACCACGCGCGAACCGGGAACCACCAGCGCCTGCTTCAGACTGCGCGCCACGTGCTTGCCAGCGACGACGCGCGCGGCGGCGCGCAAATCGTCGAGGCGCGAATTCGTGCACGAGCCGATAAACACGCGGTCCAGAGGAATGTCCACGATGGCCGTGCCCGGTTTCAGAGCCATGTATTCGAGGGCGCTGGTGGCGGCTTTTTGGTCCGCGGGATCGCGGAAGGAGTGCGGGTCGGGGACGCGCCCGGTGACGGAGGTCACCATGCCGGGGTTGGTGCCCCAGGTGACCTGCGGCACAATCTGCGCAGCGTCGAGCTCGACGGTGGCGTCGAACTTCGCGCCGGAATCGCTCACCAGCATTTTCCAGCGCTCGACCGTTTCTTGGAACTCTTTGCCGCGCGGCACAAACGGACGGCCTTCCATGTACGTAAAGGTGGTGTCGTCCGGGGCGACCATCCCGGCGCGCGCGCCGCCTTCGATGGACATGTTGCAGACGGTCATGCGTCCTTCCATGGAAAGCGCGCGGATGGCTTCGCCGCGATATTCGAAGACGTGGCCGGTGCCGCCGGCGATGCCGATCTTTCCGATGACGGCGAGGATGATGTCCTTGGCGGTGACGCCGCGCGGGCGCTTGCCGTTGACGGCGATCTGCATGGTCTTCGAGCGGAATTGCGAGAGGCACTGCGTGGCCAGGACGTGCTCGACTTCGCTGGTGCCGATGCCGAAGGCCAGCGTGCCAAACGCGCCGTGCGTCGAGGTGTGGCTGTCGCCGCAGACGATGGTCTGCCCGGGCTGCGTGATGCCCATCTCCGGGCCAATCACGTGAACGATGCCCTGATTCCGGCTAAACATGTCGAACAGACGCACGCCGGTCTCGCGGCAATTGGCGGTGAGCGCGTCGAACTGGAGCTTGGCGTCAATGTCCAGGATGGGCAGAGTGCGGTCGGTGGTCGGGACGGAATGATCCATCACGGCAAAGGTCAGGTCGGGGCGGCGTACCTTTCGTCCCGCAGCCTTCAGACCGGCGAAGGCCTGCGGCGAAGTGCCTTCGTGGATCAGGTGGCGGTCAATGTAGATGAGAGCGGGTTCGCCGGGGCGTTCGTGGACGACGTGCGAGTCCCAGATTTTTTCATAGAGTGTGCGTGGCGGCATGGTTGTGCGTTCTAAGAGCAGATTGTAGCAGAGTGTGAGAGGAATGAGGTAGATGAGGCAGAGGAGGCAGGGGAGTAGTAGAGGCGCGATTCCGCGAAACTCGAAAATCGAAACGCGAAATTCGGGGCAAAGCGCCGTCGAGCCGCCGCACTCCAAAAAGGACCCCACCCCCACCTTTTTTTGGAAGTGTGTGAAACGAAAGGGTTTTAAGTCCTTTGTTTTGAAAGTGTGTGAAACGAAAGGGGTTGCGGACGCGTTTTTGCGAAAGTGTGTGAATCTAAAGGAATTAGGGCAGAAAGTCGAGAGTTGAGGGTCGGCAGTTGAAAGTCGAAGGGGGGGAAATCGAAGGGGACACGAATGCGCCGTTCTGGCAGGCCCTTCGCAAAAAGCGCTCAGGGTAAACGGGCGTCAGTTGTTCTGTCATATGACCTACGCGACCTGACTGCGGTCTTTCCTTCGTGGGCCCTGGGGTGACTTCCCAAAGGGCAACCAGAGGCGACATCCTAGCAGGCGCCTGGCGATAACAACAAAAGAACTTATACCACAAGTGACCACCAGTTGTCAAGGGCTGACTCTAGGGGGTGATCTGAGCGGTTGGCGGCACGCGAAACTGGCAACTAGATGAAATTGTACTTTTTCATTTTACGTGTTGCGTGGAGGACAATTCCATTTTGAATTAGGACTTTCTCGATCACGGCAGGAAGTTCGAGAGTTGAGTGGAAGGGGATTGGTTTGTGGGGATGGATACCGCGTGTTTCGTTGCTCTCGACGCGCACTACACCGCTTGCCCAGGCATGCCTTGGAATGATTTGCCCCTTGCCCCTAGCAATCTTGTTCGTCCAAAAATACAGCTTCACCTCGATCATGCGCTCGCCTATCCTCGCCTCCCTGCTAGTGCCTGAATTCGGGGCACTGGTCCTTATCATAGGTCGCTCCCTTCGATCTTCATGTGGGCTAGCGCATTTGTATATGTACTTATGCGGTACGCCGATGGCATCACTAGTTCTTCTCCTGGGCTTTGCGCCTGCGTACCGCCTCGGCCATGTTCTCAAAGAACTGCTTCTCAAACCTGTCAAGAAACCGTGCAGCCTTCGCTTTATCCTCGAGCTGTTTTGTGAAGAACCTTACCCCCTCGAGCTTTGCAGCCTTCTCCGCCTGTTCGACAAATTCATTGAGAATTTGAGGTAGCGTCATCACGAGAGCCTCGTCGCGCTTCTTAAGTGCAAGATCAATGAAATAGTCGCGGAGCGCAGCATGGTCGTCTACCTCCATGATGCCCCATAAGGCCCGGGCTAGGCTTCGAGGTTCAGCATCTACTCCAAGCAAGAGATCGGTCAGTTGAACGAGACCCAAATGAGATATCACTACGTTCCAAACATTACCGAGACGAATGGTGTTCACGATTTCGCGAAGACCTTTATCGGCTGTCACGAAGTACGAACGACGGCCAACCTTCAACTCCATCTCAATCTGAGCAAGTTGAAGAGCTTCGTGCTCGATCAACACATCCGGTTTTCCATATCCCCAGCCGACCTCTTGAAACTCTTTGTATGCATTTCCTAACGAGCTCATGAAGCGCAGGATAGTTCTTTTGAACTGTGGGTCGCTCGTACTCGTCTTTATTGTCCGGATTCCCAAACGTTCTATGAATGTGGCGAGGCTCAGTTCGCTAGTATATGGTGCTGCCTGGTCTAAGAAGTTGCTGAACGAGATCAATTTCTTCTGGCGTCCGACCCAGGAAGCGTAAGAACCTACAAATACATTTGTGTTTTCGGCCCCGTAATACAAGACATGCTTCTCTAACCTTTCTGGATCCTCCAGCCCGAGCTCCTTAACCATGGCTATCGAAAGGTTTCTGTGATGGACTATTTCGTTGAGGAACTCTCGAATTACGAGCAGTTCACACGTCTTATTTGCTTCTGCCGCTGCCTTACTAATCTTCTCGATCGTGCTTTGATATACGGGTCTGAATGGGTGACCATCGGTTATTGCGGGCATTAGAATGCTTGCGTCGAAGTAGATACGCTCTGGTATTGCTTCTAGTTTGAGGGCCGAATTGCCGACCTTTAGAAGAACGTTTAGGCCGAAGGAGAGACGGGCAAGATCTGCCAGAATCTGAGCTTCTCCCTCGTCTGGGCGTTTCAAGAGGTCATAAACTGCTTTCGCTATTCGGTCATGCTTTTCAAAGGGCTCCGTGGGGAGAATTCTTCTAAAGCACTTTTTGATAAGCTCATAAAGATCAAAAGTACCAGTCGTATGCGCACCCGAGAATTGAGCCCCCAGGTCCCATCCCCGAGTGAGGAACACCTCTTGAAGGGCGGTCTTTACAGCCTCAACGTGAACTTGCTTGGCTTCGACGCCTTCTCGTACGAGGAGTCGACTTAGCGCACCCCGTACGAGGATGTCGAGGTTCTCTTCGAGGACCTTCGCGGATTGTCTTTCAGTTTTTATCTTTCCTTCAACGATCGAGACCGAGCCCTTTTCTGCGAGCGCATCGATTGCTCTGTCGGTAACAAGTTCCGCTTCTGCCGGGTCGAGGGGGATTATCTGGCGCAAGAGCCGAGAAACCTGAGGGACTGTTTTGGAATCACTTTCTTGGTCGACCAGACTGAGAACTATTCCTCGCAGAACTAGGTCTCGAACAGGGACGGCCACCTGTGACATCTTGGACTGGACGTAACAACTTGCAAGGAACACTCGCATCTGGTCGTAGGGAAGTGGGTATTTGATTGCCTCTGGAGCTGGCTTGGGAACGCCAACCAATTTCAGGGGTAGAGAGTCCACACAGGCCCAGAGGGCAGCATGGGCTGGATAAAGAATCACCTCAATATTAAAGTGGGCTAGTTTAGACGCGAGGTCAGATGCATCCGAGGGCAAGAAAGCATAATGTTTCCGGGGGTACGTGGGGCTCATTTGCTTTTCGAGTAGTTGAAGGATCTTTTTAATTGCAGGGTCGAGAAACGAATATCCCATGAATAGGCAATTTCTTCTGGTGAGGATATTTTGAACTAAGAAATCCTTGTAGGAGGTATTCTCATCCAGCTCCCTGAAATCTTCTGTACTGACAACCATTGTCTCCGGTTTGATTGCCCTGCCGTGAATTCGTGCAATGTAGAACTCGCTGCTAAATGCCGCCTGTTTCAAACTGCCGTCGTCCAGCTCGAATGTGCGGGGGGCCTTCCGATTGACGGCTGCCCAAGCGTGATCGAGGGTTCTGTCGTAATTCGTCGTAACAATGGATTCGAACGGCAACTTGACCAGCATATCCAGCTTCGCGGGGTCAGACCTGGCATCGTCTAACGGCGCCGCAAGCTGCGCGAACTTTTCTCCCTCAGGGATGAGCGGACAAAGTTTGTAGTATGAGATTGCCTCCGCTAGTAGGCCAGAGTTAGCGCGTGCGTCCATGATGGCGGCAGTTTCTTTTTCATATTTGCGTGCAACTGAAATTAGGTACTGCACGTAACCGCGCCAGTCCGGAAGCCTAGCGCGCACGCCGACCCCAGCACCCGCAAAAAGGACAAGTCGTTCATTGCTGACGATCCTGAAGAGTGTTTCGCAAAAATGCTTCGCAGTTTGGGGGTCGCCTTGAGCATGTTGAGAATAAGCCACTTTGCACCCTCGATGTCTCGTATTCGGAACTTCTTCCCCTCTGGGCTTAAGGACGATTCTCAAGGCACGAGTATACTTTCTTGGATACTTGATGGCTGTTTTATAAGCCGCTTGGGTCTTAATATCAAGGAGAATGCAAGTGTCGGATAGACGGGGTAATGAAAGCAGATCCCTTCCGACGGAGTCGGAACTCACGTCGCCAGGTGCTCAGGGTAAACGCTCGGGATGACACCGTAACACGCAGAGGGATTCTTCGACTCCGGGACGCGACGTGCGCTATGCGCACGTAGACAAAACTGTCGCGTCCCTCCGCTCAGAATGACAACATAGACTATGGGTGTGCAAGAATTCGCTTAAGGTCTGCGCGCATGATGTAGGTGTAGTTTGCCGGAATGCTTTTTCCGGCGCCTGCAGCAGCGCCAATGATAGCGCCCTTGCCTCCGCCCGCAATACAACCGATCACCGGGCCTGGGGCCGCCCCTCCTCCGACAGGGTGCGGTGGGGGCGTCTCGGGTTCCAAACGTTGTTCTTTCATTTGACGCAATTTGCTCAATGGGAGATTTAGCCGAAGCTGTTTGTATCCCGGGGCGTCAATGGACATGGATGCCGAGAATTCCGGATCAAACCCATCGAAAGAGAATGCGTAGCGGCCCTCGGAATCCGTTTGCTGCTCCTCGTGATTGGAAGAGACCTGCATGCGTACCAGGGCGTTGTCAATCAGCTTTGTGCGCGTGCTATCAACCACCCGCCCATCCACAGGAATAATCTTCGCCGCTTTTGTTGTTTGTGTGGTTTGCCCTTTGGTCCACGGCCACTTGTGATTCGTGAGGTACTGCTGTCCCACGAACAGGACAAGTCCGGTGATCACGGCGGCTAAAATGCCGCCGATCCATTTGACGAAGGACGAAAAAGCAGAAGAGGGTTCGGGCATCGGTCTCGCTCCCTCAAAGTTACTCAGTGTGACGATAACGCTAGCATAACGATATGCGCTAAGGCAAGCGAAGCGTGAGAGGTGAGGTCAGCCGAGGGCGCAGATGAGGATGTGCAAGGCTTTTTGTATTGGGGAGCGTCACTTGAAGACGATTCTGTGCTCGGGATCCATGTCCTTAATGGCTTTCTCGATAGCGACCATGCCTTCGTCCCCACTACCGATCGGAAGAAGAACAAACTTCTTCCCGTTTTTTAGTTCTATGCGCAGGGCAGGCATACGCACAGCGAAAGCAATGCTTCTTTTCATTCTTTCCACGGAGCGGACGTCACCGACCGGGAAGGCGAAGGAATCGCCGAATCGGATCGAACCGTTGCTGACGATCAAGTCCCCGGTGACAAAGTCTCCCCCTGAGCCGAAGTGATGGGCGTACTCGTACATCGCCGGGTACCGGCCTCGCAGGTCGTTGATCCTTTTCTGGACGGTTTCGGCATCCTTTGCCGCCGGGGCCGCCAAAAGATAAAGTTCGAAGATCCCCGCGGCGGCCGGGTAGTATCCCAGCTTTTCCAGGGACTCCCCTACAGTGAAATAACCGCTGGCCCACCAGGGCGCCAGGCGAAGCGCGCGTTGGAATTCCAAAAAGGCGGCCTTGAAGTCCTCGGGATTCGTGGCCGATTTGAGAGCCGCCTGACCTTTGGCCAGCCGCTCTTGTGCCTCGGCGGGAACAGCAGGCGGGGGATCGAGCTTCAACGCAAGTTTAATGATGCGTTCGCGGAGGCGGCGGTCCGCGTCGGCGGGAGGCGACTCGGGCAACGCCTGCAGAGCAGCCAGGTAATTATCGAGAGCATCCCGCAACTGGCCCGCCTGCTCGGCGGCTAATCCCGCAGCCTCACGGTCCGCGGGAGCGACTTGCGCGCGGCTCAATGGAGCAAACGCGAACATTACGCAGAGCAAAAGCCAATGTGTACGATGGCCGTTCATGGCTTCACCTCGCGGATTTCCCGACTGAATGGCAGGATCTTACACCTCCTCGCACGAAAATGCGCCAAGAGCGGGCATGGATCGCGCGGCGGAATTTTTTGAGCTTGCAGCGGAGGCGCATTTTGTGGTCTATCGAGGGAAGGAGCGGTTGAAAACACCCCTTCTTAGACATTCTATTTGGAGGCAGCGATGAACGAACATTCCAGGCGCGAATTCCTGTGCAGGGCGCTTCCCGGAGCGGCAGTGGCGGGCGCGGGCCTGACGATGTTGCGACCGTGGGTCTCTCTTGCCGCAGACGCGCAACTCACGCCCGGTAAAGCCGAGCGAAGCTATACGGCCGGAAAATATGCACTGGAGATTGACGGGCAGTTTGCGGGCTGGCTCGAGTCGGCGGAAGGAGGTCACGCCACATCGGACGTCGTGGGCGAGAAGGCAGAGCGAGAGAGCATCCAGCGCAAACATATCGCCGGCGTGAAGTACGAGGACATCACGGTGACCTGCGGGGCGGGAATGTCCCGCAACTTCTATGAATGGATCAGAGCGAGTCTCGACAAACAGTACTCGCGCAAAAGCGGCGCGTTGATTGCCTGCGACTACGACTTCAGGGAAATGTCCCGGACGGAGTGGAGCAACGCGCTGATCACGGAGGTCGGTTTCCCGGCCTGCGACGCGGCCTCGAAAGATGCCGCGAAGATGACCATCAAATTTTCGCCGGAGACAACCCGAATGTCCACTCGCACGGGGGCGAGCGCAGGCGGCGTGTATTCGGGTGGGCTGAAGGCACAGGTACAAAAGAAATGGTTGCCGGCAAACTTCCGGCTGCAGATCGCGGGCCTGGAAGCGGCGTGCACGCGAGTGAACAAGATTGAAGCGATTGTCGTGAAACAAGTTGCATCCGCTGGTGCGCCCCGCTGGCAAGTATCCAATCTGGTGGTAACCCTTCCGGAGCGGGACGCCGACTTGTTTTCCAAGTGGCACGAAGAGTCCGTCAAGGGCGGCGCTGGCGCCGGCAAAGAAACGGGAGGCACGCTGGTGTACCTCACGCCCGATCTCAAGGAACACATCTTTACGCTGACGTTCCGCGGTCTGGGCATTTCCAAACTGATACCGGAAAAAGTGGAAGCCGGCAGCGAGAATATCCGGCGGGTCAAGGCGGAGATGTACTGCCAGGATATCGCGTTCGCGCACGGGACGGCGGCGTGGGGTTAGGCTGCACTCGCTCCGGGTCTAAGGTGCGAATGTGATCATGCCAAACAGCCCGTTGGCGTAGTTGTTTGGACCAGCGGTAAAGAAGAGCTGGTTGGGTTGGCCATTACGCCCGCTGTTGCCGAACATGATTGCCCAGAGCTGGTCAATCTCGATGGCCTGGCCATGAGCATCTCTCAGCACGCCGAGAAAAGCGCCGGTGTTGGGATCGAAGGCGTCGATGCGGCCCTTGGGGATGTTGTTGGCCACCAGCAACGCGCCGCTGAACGGGCCGAAACCCGTGGCGGGCGCAAGCGCCAGTCCCCAGGGCGAATGCAGCGGGCCATTGACCGCGAGGTGCTTGATCAGGTTTCCGTCGGTATCGAATTCGTCCACGAAACCGCTGGCCGATTTATTGCCGCCGAATGTGACCCAGATGTGGCCGGCGAGTTCTTGAATGCCGTAGGGAGCAAAGCCGCCGTTGATGTCCGGGTCAGTGAAAGACTTCACCAGGTTGAAGTGGGCGTCAAAAACGTCCACCCGGCTGTTGGGACCGTTATCTGCGGCGAAAAGGAAGTCGCCGTCGGGAGTACTGGCGATAGCCAAGCCGGTGTAGACGGCGCCGGAACCTGATCTATCGGCCCCAATGACGGCGTTGGTGGGATCTACCATGGGATTCCAGCCGCTGATGGTGCCGTCCTCGGTGGCGAAAAGAAAAAGGGCGGGGGCGGTGTTGCTATTCTTCGAGACCGCAAAAGCCGGCGTTGGATTTCCTACGGTGATGTTAAAGACGGTGCCGCTCGGCGTGCCGGTGGTATTACCTGAGGCCGGGGGAATCGTAACCACCAGCGGCACGTTGGCGCCGCTGCCAGTGTAAAGCGTGGACTTTCCCGTCACATTGTCACTGACCCAGAACGGGCTGCCGGAAGATCGTGTCAAACCCCATCCGTTAATCAGGTTGGAATCGGTAAGAGGCGCAACGCCCGGTTGGTTGGATACGAAATCGGTCTGTTTGTATTGCGCTGAGGCATTGGCTGCCAGCAGGGTAAACATTGCCGTTGCCAGTATGAATGCCATGCCTGGGATTCTCTTTTTCATGATGCTCTCCTTTCGTCGGTAGGAAGCCTACTTCGGCTTCGATGGCTGGTCTGCAGCGAGCTTGGATATCACGTGCCACATCTTTAGCAGATGAACCCTGATTCGAAAGCTCACACTATACTCCTGCGCCCGCCGCCGGTTCAAGGACACAGCGCCGTGCCGTCTTGTGCCGGTGCGCGGCGCCGCGGCAAAGGGTTGGCAAAGAGTACGTGATTCATTCGACGCGCGCGGGTTAGCCGCCGGCGATGGAGGGAACGATCATGACGCGGTCGCCGTCCTGGAAGCGGTAGGCGTCGCCGCCGAGAAAGCGGATATCTTCCTCGTTGACGTAGACGTTGATGAAATGGCGGACGCGGCCGGAGTCGTCGCGGAGATGGCGAGCCATGGCGGGGAATTTCTGCTCGAGCTCGGCAAGCAGTTCGGCGAGGGTTGCCGGAGCGCATTCGAGAGACGCGGAGCCGTTTGTGAAGCGGCGAAAGGCGGTGGGGATTTCGACGATGATTTTCATTTCAGCGCGCTCCTCCGGAGACAGCAGCGGCTCTGGAGCTGGCGACTTTGGCGGCAAGGGCGGAATCGAGATAGGCTTCGAAAGACGTGAGGCGCGGTTCGATAGCGGCGCCGGCTGCGAATTCGCCGGTGAGGGCATCGGTGGTTTTCAGGCCGTTGCCGGTGATGCACAGGACGGTAGTTTCGTCGGGCTGGATGCGTCCCTGGGCGACGAGTTTTTGCGCGACAGCGGCGGTGACCCCGCCGGCAGTCTCCGTGAAAATTCCTTCGGTTTCCGCGAGCGCGCGCATGCCGCCAACAATTTCGGGATCGGAAACATCTTCGGCCCAGCCGCCCGAGGCGCGGATAACTTTCATGGCGTAGTGTCCGTCGGCAGGATTGCCGATGGCCAGGGAGCGCGCGATGGTAGCGGGCTTCTGCGGATCGAAGCGGTCTTTCGCGTTCTTGACCGCGTCGGAAATCGGCGAACAGCCTGTGGCCTGTGCGCCGAAAAATTTCACGCGCTTGGCGTCCACCAATCCCAGCGCGGCAAGCTCGTCGAAGGCCTTTTTGATTTTCGTCAGCAGCGAGCCGCCGGCCATGGGAACGACAATGTTGTCTGGCAAGCGCCAGCCAAGCTGCTCGGCGATTTCAAAGCCGACCGTTTTCGAGCCTTCGGCGTAGTAGGGGCGCAGATTCACGTTGACGAATCCCCAAGGATGCTGGTCGGCGATTTGCGAGCAGAGGCGGTTGACCTGGTCATAGTTCCCGGCGATGCGCACGACGCGCGCGCCATACACCTGCGTGGCGATTACCTTGGCGAGCTCCAAATCAGCGGGGATGAACACCCAGGCTTCGAAACCTTGCCGGACAGCCTGCGCGGCGACGGCGTTGGCGAGATTTCCGGTGGAAGAGCAACTCACGACGTTAAAGCCGAAGCGACGCGCCGCCGCAAGCGCCACGGCCACGACGCGATCCTTGAAGGAAAGAGAAGGGAAGCACACGGCGTCGTTCTTTAGATACAGATGATGCAGGCCCCATCTTGCCGCCAGGCGCGGGGCCGGCAGCAGCGGTGTCCCCCCGACGGGCAGGGATGTGTTGTAGTCCGCCGCGAGAGGCAACAGGCCGGCGTAGCGCCAAATGTTGTTTGGGCCGGCGGCAATGCGCTCGCGGGTGACGGCGGACTTCTGCGCGGCGCGGTCGTAGGTCACTTCCAGGGGCGAAAAACAGTCCTCGCAGATCGAACGCGGGACGTTTCCCCAGCGGCGCCCGCATTCGCGGCAAATCAATTCGAACGGTTCGGTCATGACGGGTCCTCTGTGCTGCTTAAACGAGCCTTTGAAAAATGTCGCGGCGCGTAGCGGCGGCGTGGGGATTCGTTTGCGGGCGGCTGAAGACTGAAAAACCCTCCGCCAAAGATTGCTCGGAGGGCTCTCGGTGCAACTTCCGGTTCTGAGAACTCAACCAGCTCTTTAGCAGTTTTTTACGTGGAGCAAGTCGCCCTAAATCGCCACGTGTGCTCTAAAGATCGCGCTACAGAAACAACATAAAATATTACCCCGCGGCTGTCAACGATTCTTTTGCACGGTGGGGGATGGCGCGAAGACTGCGAGAGCGCGGCAATCTCAGGACAACGGACGCGCCCCGAGACGCGTCTAATGATGGGGAGCGGCAGGCGCGCCGGAGAGTTCCTGCGCTGTGAGCGCGGCTGTTTGGCCCGTTGCTTACAGGAACTATGGGGCAACGTCTAAGGAGTATGGAACGGCCGGTGCGGTGATATAATTCGCAGGTACGCGTAAGACGGGGAGAACAGGAGCACAACAATGGCATGGCAATTCCGGGAAATCATGGATTGGGCAAGGAAGCGCAAAATCTTCGCGAGTTCCTTGATGATGCTCACGCTGGGAGTCGGAATCCTGCTGGGCACGGTCATCTCGGGGCGCGTGCAGGCCAACAAAGATTCGTTGCGCAGCGGGGCCACGCCCCTGGCGATCCCCGACCCCGTCCAGATGTCGACTACTTTTGCCGCCATTGTGAACAAGGTGGAACCCGCCGTGGTCAACATCTCCACGACGCAGGTGCTGGAGCAAAAAAAGCAGCGCCGCCCCCGCTCGCCGCAAGTGGATCCCGACGATCCCTTCTCCGATTTCATGGACCGTTTTTTTGACGGCCGCCCGGAAGGCCCCGCCGCGGAGCGCAGCCTGGGCTCCGGCGTGATCGTGGACAAGAAGGGCTTCATCCTGACCAATAACCACGTGATCGAGCAGGCCACAAAAATTCAAGTGCAGTTGAACGGCGACACCACCAAGTACACCGCCAAGGTGATCGGCGCGGACGAGGAGACCGACCTCGCGGTAATCAGAATTGAAGCCGGAAAAGAATTGGCTGTGGCCAAACTCGGCAATTCCGACGGCGTGCAGGTGGGCGATTGGGCGCTTGCGATCGGCAGCCCCTTTGGATTGCAGGCCACCGTGACCGCCGGAATCATCAGCGCCAAAGACCGCGGGGGCGTGGGCCGGCAGTTCCAGCGTTTCTTGCAGACCGACGCCGCCATTAATCCCGGGAACTCCGGAGGACCGCTCGTGGATATGGCCGGCCAAGTAGTCGGCATCAACACCGCGATCATCACCGGCAGCCGCGGCTACGAAGGCGTGGGCTTCGCCCTGCCGTCGAACACCGCCATCACCGTCTACAACCAACTCATCGCCAATGGCCGCGTGACCCGCGGCTCCATCGGCGTCACCTTTACCGAAGAGCGCGGCACAAATCCCATCACCTTGAAGCAGATGGGCGCGCCCTACGGCATCATCATCGAAGCCGTCGCAAAAGGTAGTCCGGCCGACAAGGCCGGGCTCAAGCCGGGCGACGTCATCACATCGGTGAACGGCCAGCCGGTACACACCGGCAACGACCTGGTTAACCCCATCATGACGACGCCGATCGGGAATCGCGTGAAACTAACGTACATGCGCGACCGCAGCCAGCACGATGCCACGCTGACCGTCGAAGACCGCACCAAGACTTTCCCCGACCGCGCGGGCCGCAGTGAAGACACGGCTCCGGGAGAATCCGGGCCCGTGGAGTTCGGCTTGCGGGTCGAGGACCTGACCCAGGAGCGCAGCCGCCGCCTGGGTATGGAAGGGCAACGCGGCGTGCTGGTCACACAAGTTGAGCCGGCCAGCTTCGCCGAGGATATCGGGTTTTTCCGCGGCGACCTGATTGTGGCGATCAATCACGACGCGGTCTCTTCCGTTTCCGATTATCGGCGGGTGGTTGCGGGCCTGAAGGCCGGCCAGGAAGTTGTCTTTAAAGTTCTGCGGCGCCAGGACAGTGAGCAGATTCTGACAGTGTTCCTGCCTGGCGTAATTCCTGCCGATTCGCGGCAGTAAGTATGCGAAAGCGAAACCAATAGGACGCGCCACTCAAAGATGCGTCATTTGAAGGTAATAGTACTTGTCGGGGCGATGCTTTTCCCAAGCATCGCCCCGAAGTGTGTCTACGGCTCAAGCCCATCCTCGCCAAACGCTTCCCCCACTCCTAGGAAAAAGAGCAGGTTCCGCCGGTCTCGCCATGTGCGCGGACAAAAGGCTCCCACTGCTGACCGCATAGCCGAAATTCAGCGCGCCCTGGCTCGCGATGGCTCCTTCAAGGGCAATCCCACGGGCAAGTGGGATGCCTCCACGGTCGCCGCGATGCAGCGTTTTCAGAGTGCGCACGGGTTGAAGCCTACGGGCAAGCTCGATGCCCTGACGCTGCAGAAGCTCGGCCTGGGGTCGGAAATCTCCGGCGTTGCGCCTCCCCAGCCGGCAGCGCCGGGCGCGACAGCTCCCTCCCAGCGAAAGTAGCATTGCTCTCTCTCCTTTCTGGCCCTCCTCTGCGGTCTTTCGGTTCGTCCAGTTGATTTCTTTCCGGGTGTAGATTACAAGAGCAGCGCGTCCCGGAGCCCGCGCCCGCGGCCGCCAATCTTTGACCTGAGGTGAACGCCCTTGAAACTTCTGGCACGGAGTTGGTTGTGTCTCTCGCTGTTGCTTTGTTGCGCTGGAGGAATCTTCGCGCAGCAAACGTCAAATAAGCCGGGGAACGTCAAGGCGCTGCGTTTTGGCAAGCTAGTGGACGGCAAAGGGAAGGTCTGGACCAAGCCCATCGTGATTGTGGAGGGCGACCGCATCCGCAGCGTGGAAACGGATGTCTCCGCCATACCGCCGGGCGCCGAGGTGCTCGACCTTTCGCGTTACACCGGCATTCCCGGCCTGATTGATGTTCACACGCACATGACCATCTATACGGACGAAACTCCCGGCGTGCCCTTGCTGAAACAGACCGTGAATCCTGTGCCTGCCGTTGTCGTCTTTCTGGCGCGCAAGGGGGCTCTGCGGACGCTCGAAGCCGGGGTGACCACGGTCCGCGATCTCGGCGCGGATCAATACATGGACATCGCCATGCGTGACCTCATCAACCGGGGTGAGATGGTCGGGCCGCGCATGTTTGTCTGCGGCTACGGCCTGTACACTACCTTCACCCCTTTTAAGTCGGCTGTCGCGCCCCCGGTCGGTGGCGTTGCCGACGGCGTCCCGGAAGTCCTGCGAGTGGTGCGCGAGCAAATCGCCGCCGGCGCCGATGTCATCAAGATGTACGCCTCAACCGGCACGGATGACGACGTCACCGGCTTCGAGACCTACACTTACGATGAGATCAAGGCCGCCGTGGACATGGCCCATCAGTTTGGCAAGAAAATCGCTATCCATTCCTATGGGCCGGACGGCGCGCGCGACGCCGTTCGCGCGGGGACGGATTCGCTCGAACACGCCACAGACATGGATGACGGCACGATCAAGGAAATGGCCCGCCGGGGAACTTTTTATGTGCCCACGATTGATCACAACCGCTACTACATCGAAAACGGCGACAAGATTGGCTACGCGCCGGGGTTCAAGGAACGCCTCTCCACTTTCATCCCGCGGAATTTGGAAACGGCGCGCCGCGCCTTCAAAGCGGGCGTGCGCTTCGCCATGGGCTCCGACGCCATTTACACGATGTATGGCCAGAACACGCGCGAGCTCGGCTGGTTCGTGAAAGCGGGGATGACGCCGGAGCAGGCTCTGACCACGGCGACCTCCAACGCCGCGCAGCTTCTCGGCAGAGAAAAAGAGCTTGGCGCCGTCGCTTCGGGCTATTTCGCCGATATCGTTGCGGTGGAAGGCGACCCGCTGGCGGACATCAACGTCGTCATCAACCATGTGAAGTGGGTCATGAAGGGCGGCGCCGTGGTAATGGACAAGACGAAGTAATCCGGAACTGAGGGAAATCCGATGGCGCGGTCGGCGGGCGGTAACCGCTACCACTGGTTTTCGCGTTTTCTTTGCTGTACCTCTGATGCCTCGGAAGGGGCAGGAAAACCTGTACCAGTCATTTTTGCGCAGGCCAGTTGTATTCGCTTGGCCTGGGGACTATCTTTCGCACGTCCAGCCGGTCGGCACTGAAGAGTCAAGGTTCACTTTACGGTGCGCAGCGACGTGGCAATACTTCCGGACAGCGTAAGGACCAGGCGGTCCGTGTTCAAAGACCGTGTGGAATCCTGCGTCCTTTTCGATTCATTCGTTCAAACTCCCGTTAACAGCGAAATGACCCCCGTGCTTCGACCCAACTCATGCGGGTGTCCCATCGCGCGACAAAGAGTTTGTCAAGCGAGTCCCTATCTGAGTAAAGCCAACTAACAAAAAGGAGCGCTTATGTATTACAACTCAAAAGGAGAAAGAATCTCGCGGGCGAAATGGAAGGCCATGCAGAATGCCTTGAAAAACAGGCTGGAGCTGGTCAAGGCGGGATTCACGCGGCGCGACTTGATGAAGATGGGTCTCATGACGGGCGCGGGGGTTCTCCTCGCTAAGGGAGGACTGACCCACGCCCAGACCGCCTCTAGCAGCTTCAGCGGGGGCTGCTTTGG
>WNGH01002421.1_pt1 | contig 25876 bp, 32 predicted proteins | sample 5400631 | NCBI WGS metagenome assembly WNGH01 (sample SAMN13153373, study PRJNA577476) | soil metagenome | isolation source: 115 cm soil or saprolite under Garry oak tree replicate 1 | place: USA:California | collected 2016-06-15
GTGTATTCGTTGCCGCTTGAGTCCGTGACATAGTAACTTGTTAGGGTTGCAGTTTCGGTGCCATTGTTCTGAAGATCGACAGCTACCTGCGTGGAATCCTGGAATGCAGTGGAAGTCGAAGCTATGTTTTCCACGTGAGCCCCTGGTTCAGCAAACGTGGTCGTGAACTGGTTTCCGCACGATGTCTTGACTGGAATCCATGTCTCGGAGTTAGGATCTTGGACTGTCGTGAATGTTCCGTTCTGTCCTGCCGCGATTGCTACGTCGATACTGTACGACTCGGTCCCAAGCATGTAAGACGTGAGTCTCACCGCCTCTGATTGTGCGTTATGGACTTTGACCGTGTAGGTATAGGGTGTGGTTTGGCTTGCTGTGAAGCTTCCGGCTAAAAGGTTCGAGTTTTCAGTATTGCAAGAGGACGTGGGGGTTAGCTGAGGGCTGAGTGCTCCGGTCGAGAAGAGTGCGATTGCTCCTACCGCGATTGCGCTTACTAGTATTGCAATTGCCTTGGTATTCAGTTTTCATCCTTTTCTGGCTCATGAGCTTTACGTATTCAATCGTCATGTAACTGGGCACAGCCACCCTGTGAATCGCGTCTGTCAAAAAGTCCGAGTCATTCGCCAACCGAAGAAGGATGAAGATTGGTGGAAAAGTGGACGTGTTTCCACAACCCAGTTACTGCCTCGCGAATCTCGACTTTACTCGTCACAGATTGCATGATATGTTCATAATCCCTCATCGAGTTGAGATTTGCTGAAAGGATGATCCCCCAGGCATGTCGATTATCGTAAAGTATTCGTACCGTTGCCTTCGATTAGCGCGAAACACGAATCAATCCTTTTTACTTCATATTCTGTTAGAAGTCTTTAGTCTCGAAGAGTTTCCGTAAATGCGTAGGCTTCCATAGCATAATCGTAATAGGACAATCTGAATTTTCCTCTCGATCGGTCATCTCGTCTCAGACGCTTCTCAACCATCACATACGCCTTCTTCGTGTTTGCCCTCGTAATCTCGGTCCGACACCTCGTATTGGACAGCTCTCTTGTTAACGGTCTACTCCCTTCACTTAACGGCCTTGTTGTCTACCAGGTGATTGACACCTCTATAGTGTTCGCCCCAGTGGTCCTGTTAGTTCTGGCAAACGGAGGAACCCTCAGCTCGCTCTTTCTCCAGAAGGGAAACCTGCGATTGGGCCTCGCCATCGCCGTTCCAGTCTTCCTTGTGCTCCTAATCGTATCATTTGTCATCGAACAAGCACTAGCGCCTTCGTTCGGGGTCCAGGGCGTAGGCCTTCCCTTCGTACTTTCCCTAACCCCATACCTTTCGATCGATGGTACGACGCCTTCCTACCGAAGCGAAGCACTAACCTCCTTTCAACGATCATTTTCGCGCTCTCAGTCGTTGAACAAGAGTACTTTGCTCAACTCATAGGGGCGGTCCTGGTCGCCCTCGTCGGGGGCCTTCTCTTCGTGAGGCTGATGCGCAAGACGAACAGCATTATCGCATCCGGCATCTGCGAAGGCGCCTCTACAATCCCTATCTACCTCATCGTGATTCTAACGCTCGTTCATTAAGGAATCGAACTCAGATTCTGATTCCTATCCACGTGATTAGCGCCATCTCCGGGTAGAAGTCCGCGCACAGAGCAGAAGCTTCTCATATCATCCAATTACTCCGTTCACAGGTCCCGATGTCCATGCTGGCTGACACAAAGTCGTTCTTCGGAGAAATCGTCGCATGATACCTCGCATCGTCCTTGCTGGCGGCAACGGCTTCATCGGTCGTTTGCTCGTGAAGAGCTTTGTCGCAGGAAACTACGAGGTTGTCATTCTCACGCGCTCGCCTGGCGCAGGCGAGACGGCTATTCGCCAAGTCCGCTGGGACGGGCGCACCCTGGGAGATTGGGCCGGAGAGCTCGAAGGCGCCCATGCTCTGATCAATCTCGCCGGGCGATCGGTGAATTGCCGATACAACGCACGCAACCGGCGCGAGATCCTCGAGTCGCGGGTTCAATCGACAAAGGTGTTGGGCGACGCCATCGCCCTCAGCCGGCAACCACCGCAGGTGTGGCTGAACGCCAGCACCGCCACAATCTACAAACACACATTCGACCGGCAGATGGATGAGGCCACCGGTGAAATTGGCGCAACCCCGGAGGCCAAGGATGAATTCTCCATCGAAGTCGCACGTGCCTGGGAAGAAACGCTCTCCGAGGCGCCCACCCCTGTTACGCGGAAGGTCGCGCTGCGCACGGCGATGGTCTTCGCCACGGGGAAGGGTGGCGTTTACCGGACCCTGCGAGGGCTCACGCGATGGGGACTGGGAGGCACCATTGCTGGCGGCCGCCAGCTCATTTCTTGGATTCACGAAGTCGATTTTTGCCGCTCCGTCGAATGGTTGATCGACCGGGACGATTTCAGTGGGCCGGTCAATGTGGCCTCGCCGAACCCGATTCCGCAACGCGAGATGATGAGAATCATCCGTCGGGAGTGCGGCGTGCCCTTCGGATTGCCCGCGACGCGCAGGATGCTTGAGGTTGCGGCCTTTGTTCATAGGACCGAGGCGGAACTGATACTCAAGAGCCGCCGCGTTGTGCCAAGTCGGTTGCTGGCAGAGGGCTTCCAGTTTCGTTTCCCGCGAATGGAAGATGCCGTGCGAGAGATTGAAAGCCGCTTATGACTGGCCTAGGACTTGAACGATCGAACTGATTCTGCGAGTAGCGCGAATTATTCAGAACGAGGCTTCGAGACAGCTGAGTGGAACTCTGGACCGAATCCGTCCATCTATTTAGGCGGTTAGATTCGACTTCGGAAGAATCGACTTCAAACAAGAACCACTAACCATCTACTTCGCCCACAAATAGGCGATAAGAATCACTTTTCTGCCAACTATGGTCTATCTCCACCCTTGGACTCGTATCTGCGTCTAAGCGATGAATCCCGAGATTGGTCCCTTTGATTTTGGACTCAACCTAACTCCCTGGAGTCTCACAATAAGTCGGTAGTTTCATGGTGGTGGAGGTGGAATTGGGAAGGACCCAACGCTGAGCGTCTTGGACGCGTTTTGGTTCACTCCGTCTGCGAACTCTGACAGGAAAGTTGCCGAGTATGTTTGATCGACACGAACGTCTGCGCAGTGGAAGGATCCGTAGTTCTGAAATCGTTGCCAGTTGTCATCGAGCCCGCTAGGAGCAACCCTGCCGTCCGAGAAGACATAGGTACCATTCAGATTCAGCGTGAGTCGGTTGATGTAGATATTGCCGGTGTTCGAGACCGTCGACCGGATATAGCAGTCGGTGCCGTTCTTTGAGAGATTGACCGCGACTATGACGAAGCTGGGCTTGTCGAGGAATGTCCGGCCGAATGTGCCGTTAGAGATCCAGAATGGGACGCCTACCAACGCGATGAGTACAACAGCTGAGGTGATCGCGGCGCCTAGGATGAGAACTATGCTCCTCATATTCTAGCCCAGAGCAACTCTAAGCATCGCCAATAGAGTCACGCGCTTTGGTAAGGTATCGACTAGCGGGACTTAAACTGAATTCTCTATCTCTGGTTTTCGGATCCCATCTTAGCGCGCTTGCGAGATGTACTAGTGGAAGGCTTCCTCGACGTCGCTTCTTTCTTCTTTGCCGGGGATTTCGGTTTCTTAGGTGCTGAAACAGGCGCTGCTTCTGCCTTCTCTTCTCTCTCTGCAGAAACTTCTCCTGGCTTCGCGGCGGTAGCGGGTAATTCTGGTTTTGGTTCGGATCTCTTGAAGACTTCTTGGAACGCCACAGTATCGATATCCGGGAAGAATTTTTGCAGATCCGATGTAACAGCTTTCTTTGCTACTTGCAGTCCGCTGAGATAGAAAGCCTCCTCCGGCACCTCGATCGTGAGATCGTCTTGGTGCTTCTTTAGAGCGAATTTTTCCTTCGGGACCTCAGGGATTCTCAGGGCGATCAGGTTGAGTATCTTCTCGTTCTCGTTGTCCAGTACCTTATCGATTGACACATCGTATACCAACGTGCGGCCTGCAAGCGGGTGATTGTAGTCAACTTGGACTCGTCCTGCACCTACAGCGCGGACAACGGCGGGCCTTCCATCAAACTCTACCTGCTGGCCAGGAGTCGGGTATTCCTTATCCCTGAATCGTCTTAGCGGGACTAGCCTCATCTTTTGCGGGTCCCGATTGCCGAAACCCTTCTCAGGGGTCAGCTCAACTGTCTTGTTTGTCCCCGGGTCTAGACCGACAAGGGACTCTTCTAGTCCTTTCGGTAGCCATCCTTCTCCGAGAATGATGAATTTTGGACCAAAGGTGGAGTCTTCTCGATGAATGTGGGCATCTTTTGCCACGGAGTCGAATGTGGTGTCAACTGTTTCCCCACTCTCTTTCACTTTCAGGGTGTAGTTGACTAGGAGGAAGTCTCCTGGTTTGACTGCCATGGTTCTCAGTTCACCTTTCCGGGTAGTCTTGATAGGGTTTCTCTTGCTGCTTCTAACCCTTCGTCGATCTTAGCCTTGAAACCCAGTTCCGATGTCGCGGATCCTATGGCGCCGACTGTGGTCATTATGTCGGCGGATCCGACGTTGCCCATGATTCCCACTCTGAACATTTTTCCTTTCGCTTTCCCGAGGCTTCCGCCGAAGTCTATTCCATACTTCGTTCTTATGAGTTCCCTCACTTTCCCCTCATCCATCCCCATAGGACTATTTACTGCAGCAACAGTATGGGATCGCGATTCCTTCTCCGCGTAGAGTCCGAGTCCCATGGCTTCCATTCCGTTGTAGACCGCCTCCGCACATATCCTGTGCCGTTCGTAGCGAGTGGGTAGCCCTTCTTCGAGTATCATGTCGCAAGCCTCGTTCAACGCGTATAGAAGGGTGACAGCCGGGGTGAAAGGAGTGTATCCATCCTGGATGTATTTCTGGTACATTAGGAGGTCAAGGTAATAGGAGCGATTGACTTTCTTCGACTTGATCTTTGTCCACGCCTTATCGCTGATTGAGATAAAGGCCAACCCCGGCGGGGTCATCAAACACTTCTGGCTTGCAGTCACACAAATATCGACGTTCCAATCGTCCACCGGCAACTTGTCGCCACCCAATATCGAGATCGCGTCCACCATCAAGAGCATATCATGCTCAGCGCACATCTCCCCAAGCTGCTCAAGCGCCCTGACAGTCACACCAGTAGAAGTCTCGTTGTAGACGACCGCAAGCGCCTTCGCATCAGGGTTCGCCTTGACAATCTTCTCAAAATCCTCAACTCGAGGCGCTCTACCCCACTCTGAGCCAAGAACGACGGGTTTTCCACCATAGGCTTTGATCGCCTCACCCAGCCGTTCACTGAAGAACCCGTTCACGTTAACGATGATCTTGTCGCCATCATCCGTAATGTTTTGGAGAGCAGCCTCGGTGGCTCCGGTTCCCGAGGAGGTAAGAATGAACATGTCACCTTTCGTCTCGAAGACCTTCTTGGTCTTGCCCAGAAGTTTGTTGAAGAGCTCCTTGAATTCTGGACCCCTGTGACCCATAAGCGGCTTCAACATCGCCCTCATGACCCGAGGCGGAACGTTGGTGGGGCCTGGCAACATCAGAAGTTTCTGGGTCTCACTCAAGAATCAACCCTGCCCAGCTAGTGTTTCGCGAAACGACGCCGTGGTTCTTTTAAGGCTTAGGTTATCGGTCCCCGAAAACACTACGAGATTGCAATCTAGCTTGGCTGCTGTGCATTTGTGCTAGTAGGACTTCTGGATTCCATGGCCCTTCTTCTAGATTCTAGAAACTGTACCTCATACGGGGCACTGAACAGAGAACGCTGCATATCCCTGACTCGATTCTGAATCTCAGTGTAAGATTCTCTTCTTTCTACTGAAAGCGTCGTATTTCTCAAGGAGTCCTCAAGCATCAAAACTACTGTATCAAGAACCGCCCGACGCAGCTCCATGTCTGCTCCAAGTCTGCTTGAAGCCCCTTGTACCTCCGTCGTAAATAATCGCATGGCCTCTGCTTGGATGTTGGAAGCTTGTGCTTGCCTCTCCGCATTGAGCTTATCTAAATTCGCTTGCAAATTGAATTTTCTTGATGTATAGTCGTGATAGATTATTGAGCCAATAAAGAGGAGAAACAGAGCCACTCCAACTTCAGAGATAAAATAGGGGTCCAATCTAGAAATCACCGAGACGATAACCCAAAGGGTCAAGACTAGACCGGAAACCACTTGGGTGAAGAAATCCGATTCCTTCCAGCGAGACGCTTTGGTAACTGGATTCGTTGTCATATTCACCAGTACTGCCGTTGCGTCTTCTCTTAAACATACTCCATTAGTTGCGAGCCAAAAAATTAAGGATCGACAGCTGGAAGAATATCAGAACGGGTCCCCTTTCAATCTGACGAGGGAGATCGTGGGAAAATACAAATTGCACTACTCTTAGTTCCAATATGCCGAAAGCGGTTTTTGACGTAGGTCGTCGGAATTAAGATTCAAGAACGATTCGCTCTGAGCTCCTTTGGAAAAGGGAAATTTTCTCCATTCTGATGCTTTTCGAGCTTCATCGAAAGAGTGCCAACTTGGTTGGAGCGTTTAAGTCTCCCCTTTCTACTCTCGACCCTTTGATGAGAGTCGTCACTCTTCTCTCTGATTTCGGGTTAAGAGACGGCTACGTTGCCCAGATGAAAGGAACTATTCTCGACAGTTGCCCGAATGCCATTGTCACCGACATTTCCCATAATGTCGAACGATACGATGTTCCAACGGGATCGTTCATTCTTGAAACAACTGTTCCTTACTTTCCCGAGGGTACGGTGCATGTGGCTGTTGTCGATCCGGGAGTGGGAAGCGCGAGGAAGGCAATCGTTATCGAGTGTGAAAAAGGAATCTTGGTCGGACCTGATAATGGGCTAATGGTCCGCGCAAGCGAAAGGCTGGGTCTGAAGTCTATTTATCAAATCCGCGAACCGGAATTTCAAAGGAAGCCACTATCAACTACCTTTCACGGGAGAGACATCTTCGCATACGCTGCCGGCTTGATCGCATGTGGCAGGAAGCCAGAGGGAGTGGGGCCAAGAATTTCCAAGGTGGAAAGACTGCGAATATCTCCACCTAGACTCCTAGAGAGGAGACTTGTCTGTCAAATACTGCACACGGACACCTTTGGCAATGTCATCACCAATGTGGACGAAAGACTGGTCCGAGAAATACCAGTGGAGTCTGAAGGCCGTGTGAACGTCCAGGTGGGAGCCAAGAAATTGAGGGCTCATTACGCAAGGTCCTACTATGAGGTGGAGAAGGGAGCTCTCGCTGTTTTGCTTGGCAGTCAAGGTTTCCTAGAAATAGCAGTCAGAGAAGGAAGCGCTCGAGACAAGCTCAACGCGAAGCCTTTGGACAAACTGGAACTTCGGTTCTAGTTTGCCTTGTCGGTCTGGGCTATCTCTCTCATTCGTTCCTCTCCCTTGATCTGTTTCACATAACTGGCGACAGATTTTGGCAGGAGTTCTTCCCAGTTTTTTCCTTCTATGATTCTCTTCCGCACTTCGGTTGCTGTGAACGCGGTTCGGTTGAACATAGGAATCTTCTCAACTCGCATTCCTGCTTCTTTGAGAAGCCTACCTGTTAGAGGTTCATTTGTGAAAACTAGATCAAAGCTGGGTGTTTGGGAGAGAAGGTGGGAGACCCATACCTTGTGAAACTCGGCATCAGGAAGCGGCAATACCGTGTATCGGTTCGCATCTATCTTCGCCTCCTTCAGAGCAAGCCGGATCATCGTAATCCGTTCGCCGGCAGTAAACGGGTTTTCAGTGGTATGACTATCATGGGCGCTTCCTACGACTATGACTAGCTCGTCCACTTTACCCAGAATATGTTTTACCGCTTCAAGGTGTCCGAGGTGGAATGGCTGGAACCGGCCGATATAGAGGCCGGTCGTCAACTCTCAGGCTCCGGTTGGAACCCAAAGGGCCTTCGAAGCAATCTTGTCGCCTTCAATTGATACGCCCTCTCGCTCTAGAAGGTCCCGCTTGACTGCGCAACCGTAGTCAGAGAGCGCTCCTCTAATTGAGTAATTCCCAATCTCAAGGCTTGCGGGAACTACTCGGTGACATGGGATGAATAATGGCCACGGGTTTCTCGCTACACCTGTCCCGACGGCTCTTGGACCCGACCTGATTCGTCGTGCTATCAACCCGTAGCTCGTCACTCGTCCCTTCGGAATCTCCATCATGCGTTGGCAGACGTTCTTCTGGAATTCAGATACGCTTTCCCACTCGAGGGGCACGGTACTGGTCGTCTTCTTACCTTCATAGAGGTTGATCATTTGGTCCAGCGCGTTGTCTGACTCATGTGTGCGGTCGCGACTCGTAGGTCGGCGAATGTCGGTTCGAAGATGTCGTTCCAGAGCCACCTTTGATTTTGAGAATGACGAGGCGATCAATCTACCTTGATCACTTGTCAGTACACCAAACCAGGTTCCGTCGTGCTCTTTGGTTGCGAGTGTTAGCTTATCCATCTGTTGCTTCGCCTCTTTCTTCAAGAACTGCTCTCCTTAAAGAATAGTCGTTCAACGGTGGGCGCAAGATGATCGAGGTAGACGGGAGCTACGGCGAGGGAGGAGGCCAAGTTCTCCGAACCGCAGTTGCTCTCGCGGCCGTATTATCGAAAGAGATTCATGTGTTCAACATTCGGGCAGGCAGAGAGGAACCCGGACTTAGACCTCAACATATGACCGGAGTCAAAGCCGCAGCTGAGCTTTGCTCTGGACATCTGGAAGGGTTGGGAGTGGGGTCTACTGAGTTTGTGTTCAGACCAGGAAAACTGAGAGCGGGGACTTTCCGGTTTGATGTTGGCACCGCGGGAAGCGTCACCCTGGTCCTTCAAACGCTCATGCCTATCCTCGCATTTGCGCCCGGAGCGGTTCAATTGGAGATTACAGGTGGAACCGATGTGAAGTGGAGTCCACCAGTCGATTACCTTCGTCTAGTTACCTTACCCATCCTCAAGAAAATCGGCTATCATGGCCATCTGGAGATTGTGCGAAGAGGACACTACCCAAAGGGAGGAGGATTGGTCAGATTCTCGACCGAAGGTCCTTCGAAGCTGCAACCATTAACGAACGAAAAGTCAGGGTCCATATCAAGAATTCAGGGGATCAGCCACGCAACAGCTCTACCGAGGCACGTGGCGGAACGACAGGCAACCTCAGCCAAGAAACGGCTTGAATACGCAAAGTTACCGCCTCCCTCAATCGACGTTGAAGTTGTCGACGATCGGACCCAGTTGAGTCCTGGGAGTGGAATAGTGTTATCATCGGAAGATCAGAACGGGAACATTCTGGGATCAGACATTCTCGGAGAAAGAGGAAGACCCGCTGAAGATGTAGGTTCGACGGCCGGAAGAATTCTTGTGGAAGAGGTCGAGTCCGCAGCTATCCTCGATCGTCACATGGGAGACATGATCGTCCCATATCTCGTACTAGCGAACGGCAGCTCTGATGTCTCAATCTCGAGAGCTACACAGCACATCATTACGAATGTCAAGGTGGCAAAGTGGTTGACTGGAGAGAGATTCGACCTCGACGGTGAGCTTGATCAGCCGGGTAAGTTGCGCGTCAAGGGACTCGGGTTAAGGCCCTAGTCCACGTCAACGGAACTCACTTCTTTCTGGTGGTTTGTTCGCCATTGCGGATCATTCCAAGTTTTCCTAAAACCTCGTTCAACCGATAATCGGTAAAGTAACATGATCAAGAGGCTTCCTAGGATGTAAGACAGAAAACAGGCAGGGATGATCGGGTTGGCTTTTGCTACCATTGGTCTCAGCTCGTAGCCGACGATGAAGATCAAAATGAAAGCTGGAATAAGGAGTAGTGCCAGAATTTTGAACCATAGGTTTGTCCATGCTGCATACTCTGGGTGGGCCGCCCTATAGTGAAAATTGTTACACCATACTGGAATCTTGCGCCGCAAATGGGACACTTTGTACGAGAATAACTGCTCATTGGCGCCGGCATGGGGAAGAATAGCTCGCTTCATCCTGATTAAGCGATTGGAAGGGTATCTAGAGGCAACGATGGGAGGACCAAGTCGGAGGGCCAAACTTATGATGGCGATTTATCTTCTCCCGTTATGCAGTTAGATTAGTTTGAAACAGGCCTTCACTGAAGCTTATTCTTGGCTTAGGAGCCACGGGTCTGTTGTTCTATTGGCCTTCTTCCTGTTGCTATGGGCTAACTTTGTAGTTCTATACGTGTCTAAGCCGTTCTTTGTTGATTGGGTCTTTTGGGCAATAGTTGGGGCTTGGACGTTGATGCTTTTCCTGAGCTTTGTCATCCAAGATTCCATTAAGATTAGACGCTCGATTAGTCTAGCCGTCTTGTCGGGCGTGTTGCTCGTTTCGAGCATCTCTGCCCTAGTAGGGTTCATTCTGAGATTGAACCAGTTGTACTTGCCCCCTGTCTTTGCTTTCCTTGCATTGTTCACGGTAGCTGTGCTCTCTGACATACTCCAAGACAGGCGTAAAGGCAGTGCTCCTCCTCCCATTACTGTATCTTCCGACGAAAAGGCCATTCTTGACAAGGCCCAAGAACTGAGCCACAACCTCCAGCTCTCGAAGAGATTCGATCCGCTTTACATTACTTGGACCAAAGATATTCTCTCTGACGAAGTAGGCTTCGAAGACGGGTTCCGGAAGCGCAACTTACTGTTGCCTTCTCCCCTCAAGGATAATCTCAGTCCAGACGAATTCAGAGTTCTGATAGCAAGGTATCTTCTTCATCAGAAAACCGTGCTAGGGAGAACAGTTCTCTCAATGGTGAAGTTCTTTGGTCCCCTGATAGTATACACCGGTGTCTTTGTTTACGAGATACCCCCTATAGTGAGAATCCCTTATGCAGATCTAGCTTGGTTTGCTGGGTATACGGTAATCGCAGCAGTAGCGCTCAAACTCTTCGTGTTCGACGACAAGAAACAATCGCTTGCTACCGACTTGGTGACTGCTCACCTCGTGGGAAAGGAATCCTTAGTCGCCGTTCTCAAGAAGATAGATGACCTGAAGCTCCGTGACATGCAACGTCTGTCTGCAAAACGAGACATCAAGGCGAAACTCTATTCGGTATTTAAGCCCAGCCTCGGCGAAAGAATGGATAACCTTGCAAGACACTAGGCGGAAGGTCGCTTGGAGCGCCGGGCATTCTCTTACCGGACCCTGGTTTTTGATGGGACATCTGATCTGACGACCACTCCGGGTCCAATCCAAGCATCCGCTCCGATCTTAATCCCAGGAAGGGTGGAAACGTTGATACCTGTCTTGGCCCCGTCGCCGAAAATTGCACCCAGTTTTCTCTGTCCGCTGTCTATTAATCGCCCTTTCACCCTAGACGCGATGTGGGAGTCGTTGAACTTGAGATTGGCGGTTATGGTCCCAGCTCCTAGCGATGCCCCGTAGCCAAGAACGCTGTCTCCCACGTAGGAGAGGTGGGGAATCTTGGCTTGGTCCATGACAATACTGTTTTTGACCTCGCAGCCCGCTCCAACTTTTGTTCCCTTTCCTAATGAAGTTCCAGGTCGGAGGTAGGCATTAGGGCCCACTACTGCACCCTCGCCGACGTAGACGGGACCTTCAATGTAAGAGCCAGACTTCACACGTGATCCTTTCGCCAAACTGACGCTGCCCTTCAGATGCACGCCAGGTTCCGTCTCTCCGTCGCGAACCTCTTCGTCAGAATTCAGCGCTGAACGATTCGCTTCTAGGAGGTCCCAAGGATAGCTGATCCCCACCCATTCTCCGTTGCCGAAGGGAGTTGTCCGGATTCGTCTCCCCTCAGTCACTAGCAAGCTAAGCGAATCTGTAAGCTCAAACTCTCCACGTTTCGATTTCCGGGTCTTCTTTATCGCAGAGAAAATTGAACTGTCCAGAACGTAGATACCGGCATTTACCACTCCGATATTACCGCTAGCCACCTTTTCGCGGATCGAGACAATATTTCCTTTCTTGACCTCCAATGTCCCAAACCGCGACGGGTCTTTGACCTCCGCCGCACCCATTAGCAGATCTTTAGAGTCCGACGACTTGACGAACTTGTTGAGAGATTTCTGATCGTAGTAATTGTCCCCGTAGACGATTAGAAACCGATCTTCTCCTCGGAGCTCATTCTCGCAAGTCCTCACTGCGTCCGCGGTTCCTCCAAGTCTCTTTTGTTTCACGTATCTGATCTTGCAACCAAGCCGTTGACCGTCTCCGAAGAAGCTCTTGATCTTCTCCGCCTCAAACTGGACCACCATTACGATCTCGCGAACCCCAGCCTCAACAAGCCCTCTCACGGTTCTCTGGAGGAGAGGTTCTCCACCGATAGGGAGCAAATGCTTCGGAGTCTTCTCAGCAAGCGGCCAGAGACGTTCTCCCTTTCCTGCCGCGAGGATTGCCGCCTTCAATCTATCATTATCCCTTCAGGACTTGTCTCAAGAGTCGAAGCGTTTCTCTCATAACTCTCGTTGCTTCGGATCTGTCTTTCGATTCTCCGGTCACGCGTATCACTGGCTCTGTACCGCTGTCCCGGACAAGAACCCAGGCGGTCTCAGTGCTCGCCCTCAGCCCGAACTTTGTCTCCAGGGACGAGTTTTTGCCAAGGATCTTTTTCAAGCCCGTAGCCAGTGTGGAGAATTTGCCCTTAGAGAGCTTTCCCATATACCTCATCCCTTCTCTGATCATGTAGTATTCCGGGACATCCCTGACCATATCTGACACGCGGAGACCAAGGTCTTCAGTCGCTTTGAGAAATAGCAGCCCAGATAAGGGTCCGTCTGGACAATTGTTGTAGTCTCGGTGAATCCATGCCCCAGACGGCTCTCCAGCGAAATTCGCGCCCAACCTCTTCGTTTCCCGTAGAAGCTTGGCATCGCCCACCGGGCCCCGAACCAGCCTCGCGCCATGTTTCTCGGCTATCTCATTCACGACCATAGAGGCATCAAGCGGAACCACGAAGGGACCCTTGGAGCGTTTTGCGAGGAAGGCAATGTAGGATGCGAGTATTCTATCCTGCAAGGGGCATTCTCCCTTCTCATCAACGATGTACATCCGATCGGCATCGCCATCAAACGCGATCCCAGCATCAAAATGAGTCTCGACGACCATACTACCAAGAGTTGCCACGCTCTTCTTCGTGGGTTCGGAGCCCCGGCCGGGGAATCCTCCATCAGGATACCCGTTGATTGTCGTAACTTTGTCCAATCTCTCTCGATAGATTGCGGGGGCAAGTTGTGAGGCGGCACCGTTTCCGCAGTCGAGTACAACTTTCCATTTCTTCTTGAAGACAACGCGGGCAAGCAATTCCTTGTATTCCCGTGGGTCCGCGGGCTCAAGACTGGAAGCTCTCCCATTGTAGGGAAGCGGCTTCTCGTTCTTCAAGCTCAGTCTCGTCTCGTCATCGAGAGCCTCCCCGAGTTTGTTGAACACCTTGAACCCGTTATACTCTGGGGGGTTATGGCTAGCAGTGATCATTACTCCAGCTGATCGCCCAAGAGATTTTGTCTGATAGGCGAGTGCTGGTGTCGGAATCAAACCATAGTCTAGAACTTTCGCTCTGTTTTCAAGAGCAGCCGCAAGAAAAGATGACTTCAGGACTGGCCCTGAATATCGCGGATCGTTTCCAAGCGCCAGCTCTTCCCCCATAATCCTTGGAATAAGCTTGCCTAGCTCGAAGGCCACTGATGAATTTACTGTTTCAGGATATTTGCCACGGATACCGGAGCTGCCGAATTGCAGGTTCAAAAGCGGGCAGCGCTACGCTGCTGGCTCAGCAGTAACCGCGACGATTTCAGGAGCAGGGGCGATGATTTCCGGAGCGGCCTTCTGCTTGGGCTCTGCTCCCTCTAGGGTCAATGGCATGGAGAGCAGTTTTGATTTGCGCACGCCGATATGACGCAACGGGCACACTTTCTTCGCCTCATTGTACACGTCAGATCCCATCTTTCCAAGCACCATTTCATGGCAAAGTTGCGAATAAGTCAACTTCGACGCTTTTTCTGCGACTATCTTGCCCATGACCTGTCGTATACCGTGTTCTTGGGACCCGTTAATCCTGCCGTGGCTGAATCCTACGATGTAGACTCGTGTGAGATAGTTGTCAACTGTTCGACCTGTGAAAATCCCGTCGACACGAGTACTTCCTCGCCTGACAAGGCTTCTGAGATAGTCAGTGGAGTATTCGTGGCTCTTGAGAATTGTATCTGCCCTGTCGCCTGTGATGGACGTGACCAGGAAGTATAGTTTGATGGACTGGTGGGAGAAATCATTAGTAATATCATACAGCGTGGTTTCGACGACTCTGCCGATAAGCTTCTTCGGATCCTCGCAAGGTATTCCAGCAACGTTCTGTTCTCCAAAATAGGCGGGGGTGTATACGGAGTACCATTCCTTGGTTCTCCACTTGTCCCGCACTTTCTTGGTGGTCTTTGACACAGTCTCTATTCCATTTTCTTAGCTTGATACTTTTGTTAGCGTCTCCTTTGCTGCTTGGAGACAGCGGAGGAGGTCGTCCAAGGTGAATATGAATGTTTCAATCTTTCCACCGAATTCGAGAGTAAAAGATGCTGACCGGTCCAATGCTTTTCCCCTCACCTTGAAACCTTTCATGTTCAAGTTATCCGGCTGGACCGATGCTACAAGCGATCTAGAAGTCACCTTATTCGGTGTCGAGATCTTGATTTGCGCTCTTATCACTTGATCGTCGACTCGATAGTCTTTTCGAATTGTGTGAGGAATGATTCGAGGCTCTGACGCTCTACGGTGGCGCCTGCTGCTATCGCGTGACCCCCACCATATCCCCCGTACTTTGGCGACAAGTCCTGAAGAATCTTCCCCAGATTCAGTCCCTTCTCGATCAACTGGTCGGTTCCGCGCGCAGAGACTTTCGACTCGCCCTCTTTTGTCGCCGTAACCACCAAGGTTACTTTTGAGCCGCCAAATAGGTTCGAGGAGGAGAGTATCGAAGAGACAGCTCCGGTCATGTTTTCATCGATCACTCCTTCACCCCTGACAATGACCAAGTGTCCCTTCTGAACCAATGACTTGGGGTCAGAGGTTATCCAGTTCATGTATTTTGACAGGAATTTTCGGTATTCTGAGTAGACTTGTTGGGCTTCCTCAAAAGATGCCCCACGGTCGCCCAAGCCTAGTGCTATTCCAAGACCTGGTTTGCCCATACGGCCGCAAGCGTTCAGAAGAGATCCGTATTCCCTGGCGTCGCGGAGCGGGGTTGAAGGTTCTTCTTTCGTAAGCGTGTACACGGACCCTATTAGTTCAAGCGCCACCTCTCCACTAAGCTTCAGCGAGATCATGTGTTGAATGATCTTGTCAACAAGCCGCTTCTTCTCTTCAAGCGAGAGATCAGAGATGGTCCTCCAGCGGTCGTCAACTTTGGTCGGGATGTTTACGGAGTCGAGTAGAGCCAGACAACGGTCTTCTTCACCGCTTAGGCCTGGCAGGAATGGCGTTGTGGTTGATGCGATTGCACGGTGAATTGGCCTCGTTTGTCGTCCGAACAGGACCAGGTCCTGGGTGACCTCGACCAGTTTAGTTTTGACCGCGTCTTCCAGAATCTCTAAGTTAAGGCCGATTAGAGATCTCTTAGGCCCCTTATCCTGCTGGTCTCCCAGACATCCGACTATGGCCAGAGCCGAGAGGTCTACGTTCTTGGGGTCTATGGCTTTTGCGAGAAGATAGGCTGTTCCTGCCCCGCTGATCTCTTCTGAGCCGTTGAAACCCATCAGATGGGTGTTGAAGTGATGGAGATTTGGCGGCGCGTCGCCCAGTACCTGGTGATGGTCGGCAATTACGATCTCGCGATTCTTTAGCCCCTTGGATACGATGTCGAGATAGCCGCTGCCTATGTCTGAGAAGATGATGAAGTCAGCGTCAATCGCTCCGATCTCCTCGATCGTTTTCTCGCTGAGATTTTCTACTATCCGCAGATGAACGATGGTATTGAGGCGTTTGACTGATTCAAATGAAATCGCACCGGCGGTTAGACCGTCAGCATCAAAATGGGTAACAGTGAGAATCGTAGATTCTTTAGAAGCTGCCTCTCTAATTATCGACGCTGTCTCGTCGGCGGTTCGTTGAAGTTCTAGACGACGTTCGCTGAGACTAGTCGAGAGAGGCTGCAATTGGCTTGTATGCCCAATCCTTTGGAATTCTCCCAATCTTATGATAATAGAATACAAGTCGATGGATCTTCGACTCGATCAGTGCCAGGTCCCTCTTGTTCGGGTAGTCCTTCCGATTCTTCTCAAGATGTCTTGTCGCACTGGTCGCTTTTTTCAGCAGATTATCTAGGTCTTCAGGAAGCTTTGTGCGACTTTCTACTGGGATAATGTGTTCAAGGCGACGACCAGCAATTTGAGAGACTAGGGGAATGCCGTACTTGTCTCGGAGGATCTGCCCGACGAGGCTCGGTGAGTTTCCCTCTTTCGACAGTTTCAGAACAAGAGCTTCTACCTCTTCAGGTTCATACTTGAACCAGGCAGGGGGACGCCTGCTAACAGGTCTTGTCGACCCTGAACTTCCTCTCTTACCCGAGTAGAGCCTTGCCAAAGTCACTGGTCCCTTGTTTACACCGCGGTCCCTCGGTGGGCGTTATTTAAGTCGAACTGGGAGGAGCACTCTTCGACATCAACAATCCTCGGCGACGCATTGGATAGATGACCGGTAAACCGAGCTTGGCTAAAGCGGCTCTCAATTTGCGGTCAACGGTCGCGACGGCCAACGGCTCATTCTTTGCCAATGAGAAAGACAGTATCGCAGCGTCTGTATCCGAAGTTTCTATTCCTGATGCGAGGGTCGAATATTTTCTCGACTTCAAGAGTTGTAGAGCGGCATTCGCGAGACTGCCGATTTTGGAGGATCGAGTTCTTCCGAGGTGTTGGAGCTCGCGTTCTACCATATCGAGGATCACGAATCGGACTGGACCTTTGATGAGGTCTCGTAGTTCGTCGTCGATATCTCTTCTTTGCTCGAGCATCATCAGAATGAAACTAGTATCGAGGAGGACGGTAAGAGAGCGGCTTGTTTTCGTCGATTTGGTCCGTATCATAACTGTCGTCTCATAGGAATGGATCAACGGCACCGGCAGTTGTCATATTTGTGGAAGTATTGACTCGCTCGGAAAGCGAGACCTAGGCAAGATTACTACCGAGTGGATCGTATCCTCGTTCCGAGCCCTAGGACGCTGAGAATTGCCCCGGCAACCATTGAGACTGCTCCCCACAACTCTTCCATTTGTCCCATGCTGAGGGTGGCGCCCTCGCCAGCAGGGCAGGGGATTCCTTGCACCCTACAAGCGTAGGATACCGCGCCGACCGTCATTACTCCAGTCAAGTAGGCTAGGATTCCAGCAACGAGAAGACCCGTCCCGACGGCCAGAACTACGATTTTCGAACCCTGCAACTCCTGTGCAATCTTATTCAAGTCGGTCGGCCCTATTTTGTTTTTCTGGTCCGGCTTGGAAAGGCCTCTATTCCTATCTTATCGTCCCGAATCCTATCAAGCGCCAACTCTCCCCAATCCTTCGGCTTAGGGCGACTTTTGATCCTGGGTCGGCGCAGATGGGTTTCTTTAGCTGTACATCTGCGATGTCTTCTCTCGCCGATACGACGAGTCCAGAGGTAACGGCAGTGCTCGCGTTAAGAACCAAGGGTTCGTTCATCTTGATCTTTTGCACCGGGACCAGCTGTTCGGTTCCGACGGCTCTTTCGAATAGGTCAACATCGAGGCTTACCTTTTCCAGAATATCGGGGAGTGTACCTGACCTTCCCAGGACATTGCCCACCAACCCATCAGACTTTGTTATCGACGGGTCCAGATCGGTTCCAACAGCAACCAACCCACCAGGCATTGCCTGCTTCACTTCTCCACCACCGGCTTGCAAGGTCTCAACGTTCGCGACAAGTCTTTCGTAGGTGACCCGGTTTGACTCGCCCACCTTGATTCCCGGTTTGATCTCGATCTCCTCTCCCCTCTTGAAAACCCCCTGGACAACAGACCCTCCAACAACTCCTCCCAGAAGATCGTCCACTTCAGTCCCGGGCTTGTTGACATCAAACGATCGAAGGATCGACATCCTCGGCGCGACAGAGGAGTCGCGTTTGGGAGTGGGAATCTTCTCCTGGATCGCAGCAATCAAAACGTCCATGTTCAGTTTGTGCTGGGCTGAAACTGGTATCACCGGAGCGTCTCCAGCAACAGTGTCCTTAGTAAATTCGCGAATCTCTTGATAGTTTACCTTGGCCCTGGCGCGGTCCACCACATCGATCTTGTTCTGCACGACCACCATCTTGCGCAGGCCGACCATCTGCGCAGCCAGCATATGCTCCCGATCCTGCGCTTGCGGACACTTGACGTTCGCAGAGATAACAAAAAGCGATCCGTCCATGATCGCGGCCCCAGACAGCATCGTGACCATGAGGCTGTGGTGACCCGGACAGTCGACGAAACTTACTGATCGCAGGAACTTGGTCTCGCTCTTACAGTTCGGACAAATCTTACTCGTTGAATAATTGTAGGGAGGCTCGCAGGACGGGCACTCATAGAACGAAGCGTCAGCATATCCGATACGGATCGTGATTCCTCTTCGAAGTTCCTCAGAGTGCCTAGCAGTCCAGACCCCGGTTAGCGCTTGGACAATGGTGCTCTTCCCGTTGTCGACGTGACCAAGAGTGCCTATGTTGATCTCAGGCTGCAGGCTAATGTCACCTATGAGTAGAAGGTCCTCTGGAAGGATATACAGGCTTGCTTTATGGAGACCATTGCCTCATTGTTTTTGAGGGCTTGAGTTCTCTTGTTTGATTAGTCAAGTCAAAGCTTCCTGTTTTGATCTCTCCGTCTCGCCGATAGTTGGCTACAATAACGCCTGCGGTTGAGGTCTTACTTTCAAGAAGTTTGAAAGAGGCCGGTATCGTGTCCACGCCAAAAAGTCGCTTGCCATTTCCTATTGTAACAGGATATATTTTCAACCAGAACTCATCAACGAGATCGTGCTTTAGAAGAGTCTGGATAAGATTAGAGCTACCGTGAACCTGCAATTCAGGCCCGTCCTCTTTCTTAAGTTTCCTGATCTCTTCCGGGATGTTACCCTCATGCTTGAAATTGCCACTCGTATCCTCGTCGGGTCCGCCTGGAGCCTGCATAACTCCGTCAAGCGTTACAAATGATAACACAACTAATTTTCTGATGGCTCATTCCCCAAATATCTGGCGACTCAAATAATCGCAGGCAAAATTTAACCTTTGCAAGATGACGAGTAGAGATAGACCTGGTAAGCGTGTAAGAGACGAATTGAAAGAAACAACGCTTCGGAGGTGTCAGTGGGCAACTATGGGCAACAGCCCACTCATGGTTGAGTACCACGATAAGGAATGGGGTGTCCCAGTGCACGATGACAGGGCCCTGTTCGAATTTCTAGTGTTGGAGGGGGCCCAAGCAGGACTCAGCTGGCAGACAGTTCTGAACAAACGCGAAAACTACCGGAAAGCATTCCATGCCTTCAACCCTGCAAACATCGCCCGTTACAAGAACAAGGATGCCCAGCGTCTTCTCCGCGACCCTGGAATCATACGTAACCGTCTCAAAATCCAAGCTACGATTAACAACGCAAAACAAATCCTCCAATTACAGAAGGAATACGGTTCTTTTGACAAATACCTCTGGCAGTTTGTGGGCGACGAACCAATCAAGCACAGATTCCAGTCGCTCGGCGAGATTCCTGCGACTATCAGGGAATCCGACGCTATGAGCAAAGACCTACGCGAAAGAGGCCTACGTTTCGTCGGCCCAACAATCTGCTACGCGTTCATGCAGGCTGTTGGAATGGTGAACGACCACATCACCAAATGCTTCAGGTATGACATTGTCTAGCCCGAGACTCTGATCAGAGCCATGTGTGCCCTATCAAGGGCGATGGTAGGTCCCGCAAACCTTTGAGAAATCACTTAACTAAAAGGTTAAATAATCTCCGAGCACACCCCCTCTGCTAGATGGTTAGTCAAGCTAAGGTCGTCCTCGACCTGGACCAGGTCTTCGGGGCATTAGCCCACCCAATACGGCGGGCTATCCTTGAGGAGCTGTCGGCCGGCGACGCCACAGTAAGCGAACTGGCAGAACCGTACAAAGTGAGCCTGCCGGCGATATCGAAGCACCTGCGGGTTCTGGAAGATGCGGGACTATTGCGGGTCGAGCCGGAAGGCCGCGTACGCCGCTGTCAGATCGTCGCAGCACCGCTAAGTGTGGCGTTTGGCTGGCTGACGCAATACCGGGTCCTGTGGGAGGACCGCCTCGCGCGACTGGCGAAACATCTAGAGGAAAAAAAATGACAAGTAGAACAGAAGAGCAAGTACCTCTTCTGCATGCGGTCCCCAGACGGCAAGGACTATTGGAGCACAGGTATCTATCGGGAAATCGTTCCTTGGCAGCGGATTGTCTCCACAGACAGTTTTGCGGACGAGAAGGGGAATGTGGTTCCGGCCTCTCACTACGGGATGCCCTCGGACCTCCCAATGGAAATGCTCGTAACGGTGACGTTTGAGGAGCTTGGTGGGAAGACCCGGATGACGTTGAGACACGTAGGCCTGCCGGCGGGCGAGCAGAGCAAGATGGCTGAACAGGGCTGGAACACATCGTTCGATAAACTGGCCAAAGCCCTCAAGTAACACAAAGACACAGCACCTCTGACACAATCCGCCGTTGCATCAGGGGACAATCCAGTGAAGCAAAGCCCTCGAGCAGAACCCATGCTATTCCTAGGAATAGAGTCGACTGCTCATACTTTTGGGGCGAGCATGATCGACGATCAGGGTAGGATACTCACAAATGTGAACTCCACCTACCGGCCGCCGACAGGGATCGGAATACATCCTAGAAAAGCGGCCGAGCACCATAACGAAGTCTCAAGCGGCGTAATAGAGAAAGCCTTCCACGAAGTTGGAGAAGGGGTCTCTCCTGACGCTGTCTGTTACTCTGCGGGACCGGGTCTTGGACCCTGTCTCAGAATAGGAGCAACTATCTCCAGAGCCCTAGCTCTTTACCTGGACAAGCCTCTTGTCCCCGTTCATCATGGTGTCGCTCATCTGGACCTGGCCATGGCTGCTGGACGATCCCACGATCCCCTTGCGGTTCTAGTTTCGGGCGGACACACTGCTATCGCAGTTCATCTGAACAAGCGATGGCGGATATACGGTGAAACCGAGGACATAACACTGGGAAACCTCCTCGATATGTTCGCGAGGGAGTCGAAACTCCCATCCCCCGGAGGGGTTGCTGTTGAATCAACAGCGAAGGATGGTCAGACCCTTCTTACTCTACCCTACACTGTAAAGGGAAACGATGTCGCCTATTCGGGACTGCTAACCGCCGCAATTCGACTTCTAAACGAAGGCAAGTCTCTGGCAGACATCTGTTTCTCGATCCAAGAGGTCTCCTTCGCGATGCTAGCAGAGGCCGTTGAGCGCAGCTTGGTTCAGACGAGGAAGAAAGAGGTCCTCCTTGCTGGAGGCGTCGCCGCGAACCAGCGTCTTCGAGAAATGATCCGTTTAGTCGCAGAGGATCACGGGGCGACGTTTCACCCTGTTCCGCTCCAGTATTCCGGAGATTGCGGTGCTCAGATCGCTTGCTCGGGACGACTAGCCTTCGAATCCGGCATTACCGTTCCCGTTCCAGAAAGCTTTGTCAATCCACGATGGCGTCTAGACGAGATTGATGTTCCATGGATTCCTCGACCTTAGACCTCAAACCGCTGCACCGAGGCGCTGAGGCCGACCTCTTTCTATCGCAGCTGCCTCCATGGAAGGCTGTCGTAAAGCGAAGAGTTCGAAAAGCCTACCGTCACGAACAGCTAGATGCAAGTATCAGAAAGGAAAGGACTATCAAGGAAGCATCCGCGATCCGAGATGCAAAGATCGCGGGAGCAAGGCTTCCCAGCATTCTCGGCCTCGACCTCGAACGGTCTACTATCATCATGACATTCATTGAGGGGTCGCTCGCCAGAGACGCTATCGATTCGATGACTAACGCACGTCGACTCTCTCTTCTTGAAGAGATGGGCAGACAAGTGGGTCTTCTCCATTCAGCAGGAATAATGCATGGCGACCTCACGACATCAAACATCATCGTACCATCTGATGAAAAACCGTTCATGGTAGACTTCGGAATGTCCCGCAAATCAACGGACCGTGAAGATCATGGAACCGATCTGCACTTACTCCAAAGATCACTGATCGCTACCCATGCCCTCGACGCCACAAGTTCACTCAGAAGGGTCGCGAAAGGCTATCGTGAGGTTGTCGGCGAGGAGATGGCGAGATCCAGTCTGCGGAAAGCTGCGGAAATTGCACGGAGAGGCAGATACTTCGCCATCCGATAAACGAACACTATGGTTCGTAACCCAGAACCATCACAAATACCAGGAAGCCCGCAGAACGCTCGACCCATTCGGAATAAGGATACGCATGCTTGCTTCTCCGAAAACCGAGATCCAGAACACCGACCTAAGCGAAATAGCAAGGGTCGCCGCGGAAGAAGCTGCCAAAAAACACAACCGCGCGGTCCTGGTGGAGGACTCGGGGCTCTTCGTCAAAGCCCTGAACGGTTTTCCTGGTCCGTTCTCGTCATACGTCTACGACACCATTGGCGTCCGAGGACTCTTACGGTTGATGGGTCGACAAACACAACGAGAAGCATATTTCCAGGCTTCATTGGCTCTCGCCTCTTCACAGGGTTCGTCTCAAGGGTTCTCAGGAAAAGTGTATGGGACGATATCGCACAAGGCTGCGGGAAAACAAGGCTTCGGGTTTGACCCAGTATTCATTCCCAGAGGCGCTCGCAAAACGTTTGCCCAAGGCGGAACCGAATTCAAGGACAGGTATTCGCACCGAGCTATCGCCTTCCGGAAGCTAGCTCTCTGGTACATCAAAACCAGGGTCTAAACCCAGAATCATCGCGACTCCCAAGCGGAGCCCTAAAATAACGCCTTCAGCCGCCTTCCGTGAATATGTTCCGCATAGTGACAGTCGAAGACGTAGTCCGTATTCCGCCCCAGAAGTTCGGGCAGCCCATCGACGAAGTTGCCCGCGAGCAGATCAAGCTCAAGTATGAGAACTATGTGGATGAAGAACTTGGCTATGTCATCCTAGTCACAGATGTAGATGTTGAAACGACCGGAAAAATCCTTCCCGGCGACGGCTCGACTCATCACAAAGCCCTCTTCAAACTGCTCACCTTCTTTCCAGAGCTCCACGAGGTCGTGGAGGGAGAGATTGTTGAGGTCACAGACTTTGGAGCATTCGTAAGAATAGGTCCTGAAGACGCTCTTCTCCATGTATCCCAGATCATGGACGATTTCATTACCTATGACGAGAAACACGGTGTACTCGCCGGACGGGAGAGTCACCGAAATTTGGGAAAGGGGAACATGGTTAGAGGGCGGATAATCGCTGTCAGCTTTCCCCGAGGCGGCTCAGGAGGAAAAATCGGGATTACATTGCGCCAACCTTTTCTGGGCAGGCTCGAATGGATTCAAGAGGACCTCAAAGGGAAACCTCCGAAGCTGGAGCACAAAGCAACTTGACAGACAAAGCATGTAAGAACTGCCGCATGATCAGCGCGGGCCCCGTATGCCCCAACTGCAAGTCCACAAACCTAAGCGATGACTGGACCGGCTTCGTAGTTGTCCTCGAACCTGCAAACTCCGAAGTAGCCCATCTCATGCAGATCAAGGTTCCCGGAAAGTTCGCTATCAGAGTTCGATAGAATCCGATAGAACTAGTTGTCCTAGCTACAGAGCCTCTTGTGGAAACGTAGCCTATCTCATTTTGGCCCGTAATCTGTGAAGCTGCAGGCCCCGCAAACCCATCTCTGGGTGGGCTGCTTGTGAGACGCCATAACGGAGCCGCACCGTGGACACTTCCTATTCCTCAGCTTTGTCGTTGAGCCGGAAATCTCGTAGAGTTCGCTCCTCATTCGCAGCTTCTTCTTCGGCTTTGCCTGTGCCGGTGACTGTACTTGTGGCTTTGCCGGTGCTTGTGGCTTTGGCGGTGGTTGTGACATGTCTTCGAGGCGATCGGCTCGCGCCATATTTAGTGTTGTTTCCTCCACTAGTCGAAACGTTCATAAAAGCCGGGCGTTGCCCAGCCTGCTGGCCGATGAGAGTGAGTCTAGATGGCACAAAAATCCGTTTACGTCCGATTCCAGGTTCCCAAAGAAGCCGTTGACAAGGCCTATCAGCTTCTCCAGGTCGCGAAGGATACCGGAAAACTCCGAAAGGGTACAAACGAGTCGACCAAAGCGATCGAGCGAGGAATCGCCAAGCTAGTTATCATCGCAGAGGATGTTGAGCCCCCGCAAGTGGTGGCCCATTTACCCATCCTGTGCGAAGAGAGAAAGATCGCTTACCTCTATGTTCCTAGCAAGCTTGAGCTGGGTAAATCCGCCGGATTAGACGTAGGCTCCGCCGCAATCTCGGTTGTCGAGCCTGGTGACGGCGCGCAGTCTCTCAAGGATCTGTTGAAGATAGTCGAGAATATCAAGAAGACCGGTGCAGGGAAGTGAGCAAGGGAAAAGACAGGTCCGACGAACCGCTCATCCCGGCCGAAGTCACACAGGTCATCGGACGGACCGGGGTCACGGGGGAAGTTATCCAAGTCCGAGTAAGAGTGTTAGAAGGCCGCGACAAAGGACGAATTATCACCAGGAATGTCAAGGGTCCTATCCGGCTTAATGACGTTTTGATGCTTCGAGAGACTGAGCGAGAAGCGAAAAAGATCAGGTAGGGCGTAAGCGACGCCGAAGACGTTCAAGTGTTCTTTCTGCGGGAAGAACTTTCCGAACTCCACCGGCATTATGCACGTGAAGAACGATGGGACGATACTCTATTTCTGCTCGCGTCGATGCAGAGTCAGCACCCTGTCCTTCAAAAGAGACTCGCGTAAGTTGAAATGGACTGCTTACTACGGAAAGAGAGAGAAAGGACACTGAGCAGTCACCCGAACAACAAAACATTCGCATTCCTCAAACCTGAAGCCCTACAATCGAAGGTTGCAGGGGAGGTTCTCTCAAGGCTAGAGAGGAAAGGATTCGCCATCAAACAGTTGCGTCTTCACAACATAACCAGAAAGGAAGCCGAGACGCTATACAGCGTCCACAAGGGAAAGCCCTTCTTCCAAGAACTCGTAGATCACGTTACCAGTGGCCCCGTCGTGCTGATGATCCTTGAAGGCTCGAACGCGGTTGATGTTCTGCGTCGAGTCATTGGCGCCACCAACCCGCAGACGGCCGAGCCTGGCACTATCAGAGGAGACCTATCACTATCCATAACCGCCAACATCATCCACGCATCTGATAGCCTCGAAAACGCAAGGAAAGAATCATCAATATTCTTCAAGGACGGAATCTAGCAAGTAGCCTTCTCTCGAAAAAATCATGGTTTAATACCGACATCGGAAAACGAGAGGGCAAGTTGGAGCCTTCCCCAGATGCCCATTCGTTCACCCATCGCCGTCGTTCTTGGACACGTGGACCATGGGAAGACCACGCTTCTGGACAAGATCAGAGGCACCTCCGTGGCCGCGCGGGAACCTGGCCAGATCACTCAGTGGATTGGCGCCAGTCTCATCCCCGCTCAAACTATAACCAGGATTTGTGGACCCCTCCTAACCAGGTTTAATCTCAAGATCGAAGTCCCCGGAATACTCTTCATAGACACTCCAGGTCACGAAACGTTCAGCAACCTTCGCAAAAGGGGAGGATCAGCTGCCGATGTCGCCGTCCTCGTCATCGATCTCACCAAAGGGATCGAGCCTCAAACTGTAGAATCCTTGAATATCCTGAAAGCACGCAAAACACCCTTTTTGGTTTGTTGCAA
>WNGH01000985.1_pt1 | contig 25862 bp, 23 predicted proteins | sample 5400631 | NCBI WGS metagenome assembly WNGH01 (sample SAMN13153373, study PRJNA577476) | soil metagenome | isolation source: 115 cm soil or saprolite under Garry oak tree replicate 1 | place: USA:California | collected 2016-06-15
TCGCCTCGCCCCCAAATTTCTTCGCCAGCACGTGCGTCATCGCCGCGGTGAGGGTCGTCTTGCCATGGTCCACGTGACCAATCGTCCCCACGTTCACGTGCGGCTTCGTCCTCTCAAATTTGCTCTTGGACATGATGTGTTCCCTTGCCGTTACTCTGATCCGATGGTGCCGTTGGTGCGGATTGAACGCACGACCTCTCCCTTACCAAGGGAGTGCTCTACCACTGAGCTACAACGGCGGCGTGCGCTTCGCCAAGCTTGCTTCTCAAAATCTGGAGCGGGTGAAGGGAATCGAACCCTCGTCGTAAGCTTGGAAGGCTTCTGCTCTGCCATTGAGCTACACCCGCGCAGTGTAACCAATCTTCGCGACCGAACCCTTCTAAAACCCGCTCGAAGCGACCGATGACCTGGTGGAGGAGGTTGGATTCGAACCAACGTAGGCGCAAGGCCAACAGATTTACAGTCTGCCCCCTTTAACCGCTCGGGCACCCCTCCGAACGAAATCGCCGATTATCGGCGGTTTTTTCCGGGGTGTCAACGCTCGCTGGCATACATTTCGCTTTCGCCGGGTTCGGCTGGCGCTCAGGGCTTCGCCGGTGGTCAAATTCGGTACTCACGCCGATTCGCCACGCTCCCTTGAACTCACCTGCAAGACAGTGTCTGGTACTGGTTCCCGGTCTGCTCTGCGATGCCTCGCTGTGGCGGGCGCAGGCTGCGGCGCTCGCCGACCTCGCCCAGTGCTGGATCGCCGACCACACCCGCTCGGAAACGATGGCGGGCGTGGCGACCGACGTGCTGCGCGATGCGCCGTTCCAGAAATTCGCTCTTGCAGGTCTTTCGATGGGCGGTTATGTCGCGCTCGAAATGCTTCGCCAGGCGAGGCACCGCGTGCTCAAGCTCGCCTTGCTCGATACCTCCGCGCGCCCCGATACCCCCGAGCAGTTGCAGAAGCGCCGCGACTTCATTTCGCTCGCCGAGCGCGGCCGTTTCCTCGGTGTCACTGACGCGCTGCTGCCCATGCTCGTGCATCCCACGCGCCTTGCCGACAGCGAGCTCGTCGCCTCCGTCAAGCAGATGGCGAAAAACATCGGAAAGGAGGCCTTCATCCGCCAAGAGCGCGCCATCATGAGCCGCGCCGACAGCCGTCCGCATCTGGCGGGCATTCGCTGCCCGGCGCTGGTGTTGTGCGGAAGGCAGGACGCGCTGACGCCACCCGACCGCCATGAGGAACTGGCGGCCGGGATTCCCGGCGCGAAGCTGGAAATCATCGAGGATTGCGGCCATCTTTCCACGCTGGAGCGGCCCGCCGAAGTCGGCGCCGCGCTGAGGGGTTGGCTCGCCGCTCGGCGCTGATCGAACGAATCCGCGTCGAGTCCGGTCTGACCAAGAGGGTAAAATGCAGGCAGTGAGGAAGCATGAACGCCCCCGCCAGGCTTCGCGAAGTCACTCTGGAAGATAAGTACACGCTGCTCTCGGGCCGCGCCTTCATGACCGGCACCCAGGCGCTGGTGCGCCTGCCGATGCTGCAGCGGACGCGCGATCTCGCCGCAGGCCTCAACACCGCCGGCTTCATCTCCGGCTACCGCGGCTCGCCGATCGGGGGCTTCGACCAGGCGCTGTGGCGCGCCAAAAAATACCTCGCCGAGCATCACGTCAAGTTCCAGCCCGGCGTCAACGAGGACCTCGCGGCCACGTCGATCTGGGGCGCGCAACAGGTCAATCTGTACCCGGACGCGAAATACGACGGTGTGTTCGCGATGTGGTACGGGAAGGGGCCGGGCGTGGACCGTTGCGGCGACGTGTTCAAGCACGCCAACTCCGCCGGCACCTCGAAGCATGGCGGGGTGCTCGTCCTCGCGGGCGACGATCACGCCGCGAAGTCCTCGACGCTCGCGCACCAGAGCGAGCATGTATTCAAGGCCTGCTGCATCCCGCTGCTCAATCCCTCGAGCGTCCAGGAGTATCTCGACCTCGGGCTGCACGGCTTCGCCATGTCGCGCTTCTCCGGTTGCTGGGTGGCGTTCAAGTGCGTGACCGACGTGATCGAGTCGGGCGCGGTGGTCGAGATCGATCCGCAGCGCGTGAAAATCGCGATGCCCGCCGATTTCGCCATGCCTCCGGGCGGACTCAACATCCGCTGGCCCGACGGTTTTCTCGAGCAGGAAGCGCGGCTGCTCGACTACAAGGTGTACGCGGCCCTCGCCTATTGTCGCGTGAACAGGCTCGACCGCATCGTGTGGGACAGTCCCCGCGCCCGCTTCGGCATCGTCACCACCGGCAAATCCTTCGGCGACACGCTGCAGGCGCTCGCCGACCTCGGGATCGACGAGCGCGTCGCGGCGGACGCCGGCATCCGCCTCTACAAGGTGGCGATGTCCTGGCCGCTCGAGCCGCAAGGCGCACGCAAGTTTGCCGAAGGACTCGAGGAGATCCTCGTCGTCGAGGAAAAGCGCCAGGTCATCGAGTATCAGATCAAGGAGGAGCTCTACAACTGGCGCGAAGGCATGCGCCCGGCGCGCGTGGTCGGCAAGTTCGACGACAACGGCGAGTGGTCGGTCGCCGAAGGACAGCCCGCCGGCAACTGGCTGCTGCCCGCGCATTACGAGCTCTCGCCGGGGCTCATCGCCAAGGCGCTCGCCAATCGCTTCGCAAAGCTCGGCCTCGACCAGCTGCTGGGCGAGCGTCTCGGTGGAAAATACGGCGAACGGCTCGCCTACCTCGAATTCAAGGAAAAGGCGCTCGCCAGGCCGCGCGTGGTGGCGAGCCGCCTGCCTTACTTCTGCTCGGGCTGCCCGCACAACACATCGACCCAGGTCCCCGAGGGCAGCCGCGCCATGGCCGGGATCGGCTGCCACTTCATGGCGCTGTGGATGGACCGCAACACCAGCACCTTCACCCACATGGGCGGCGAGGGCGCGCCGTGGATCGGGCAGGCGCATTTCACCGAATGCCCGCACGTCTTCGCCAACATCGGCGACGGGACCTACTATCACTCCGGGTTGCTCGCGATCCGTGCAGCAGTTGCGGCCGGCGTGAGCATGACCTACAAGATCCTCTACAACGACGCGGTGGCGATGACCGGCGGGCAGCCCGTCGACGGCCCGCTCGATCCGGCGATGATCTCGCGCCAGATCGCCGCCGAAGGCGTGCACCCGATCGTCGCGGTGATCGACGAGAAGGAGGAGCTTCCCTCCGGGCTCGACTGGGCGCCGGGCGTGACGGTTCGGCCGCGCGAGGAGCTCGACGCCGTGCAGCGCGAGCTGCGCAAGGTCAAAGGCGTCTCGGCGATCATCTACGTGCAGACTTGCGCGACGGAAAAACGCCGCCGCAGAAAGCGCAAGGAGTTTCCGGATCCTCCAAAGCGGGTCGTCATCAACGAGCTCGTCTGCGAAGGCTGCGGCGACTGCAGCGTCCAGTCGAATTGCCTGTCGGTCGAGCCGCTCGAGACCGAGTTCGGCCGCAAGCGCACCATCAATCAATCGGCGTGCAACAAGGATTTCTCCTGCCTGAAGGGGTTCTGCCCGAGCTTCGTCACCGTCGAAGGCGGCAACCTGAGGAAGGGCAAGGCGGCCTCCCCCGCGAGCGACGCGGAATTTCCGCAACTGCCCGAGCCGCAGACGCCGGTGCTGGAGAAGCCGTTCCAAGTGCTCGTTACGGGCATCGGCGGCATGGGCGTGATCACCATCGGACAGATCATGGCGGTGGCCGCGCACCTCGAGGGCAAGGGCGTGACCGTGCTCGACATGTCGGGCCTCGCGCAGAAATTCGGCCCGGTGATGTCGCATGTCAGGATTGCGCGCTCCCCCGGGGAGCTGCACTCGGTGCGCGTCGGCACCGGCGGCGCGGACCTCGTGCTCGGCTGTGACCTGGTCGTCACCTCGGGCTCCGAGGCGCTTTCGAAAATGAACGACAAGAGCACCAAAGTCGTGATCAACGCCACGCTATCGCCGACCGCCGAATTCGTGAAGAACCCCGACTGGCAGCTGCCGGGAACCCACCTGCAGGAAGACATCGTCGATGCCGCCGGGGCGAAGAACGTCGATTTCGTCCCGGCCGGCAAGCTCGCCACGGCGCTGCTGGGCGACGCCATCGCCACCAACATGTTCATGCTCGGCTACGCCTTCCAGAAGGGCTGGGTGCCGCTTGCAGAAGGGTCGCTGCTGCGCGCCATCGAGCTGAACGACGTCGCGGTCGAATTCAACAGAAAAGCGTTCCTGTGGGGCCGGCGCGCCGCGGCAAACCTCGCGCAGGTCGAGCGGCTCGCGATGCCGGCCGAAGTGATCCCGATTTCGCAGGCCTTGTCGCGCAACCTCGAGGAGTCGATCGCGCGCCGTGTGGAGTTCCTTACCGGCTACCAGGATGCCGCCTACGCTGGCCGCTACCGCGAACTTGTCGGGCGCGTTCGCGAAACGGAAGCGCGCAAGGTCGGCGGCGCGTCGCTCACGGAGGCTGTCGCGCGTTACTACTTCAAACTGATGGCGTACAAGGACGAATACGAAGTGGCCCGCCTCTATTCCGACCCCGCGTTCACGGCAAGGATAGGAAGCATGTTCGAAGGGAACTACCGTCTGAAATTCCACCTTTCCCCGCCGATCCTCAATCGGCCCGACCCGCGCACGGGGGAAGCGAGGAAATCGGAATTCGGTCCCTGGATGATGGGCGCGTTCCGGGTCCTGGCGAAATTGAAGGGCCTACGCGGCACCGCGCTCGATATTTTCGGCCAGACCGAGGAGCGCAAGACGGAGCGGCGTTTGATCGGCGAATATGAAACGACCGTCGCCGAACTCCTCGAGCGCCTGGACCGTGACAACCATAAGCTGGCGGTCGAGATAGCGAGCACGCCTGAGCACATCCGCGGCTTCGGCCACGTCAAGCGCCGCCATCTCGGTGAAGCGAAGAAAAAGGAGGCCGAGCTGCTTGCGGCGTTTCGCGCATCGCGGCCCGCAGCGAGGGCGGCGTGATCCGGGAGTCAACCGAAGCGCATCGTGACCCGCTGGCTGACGTGGCGATCGAAATCCTTCGCAATTTCCGCTAGCCGTGTCCCTCACCCGCGCCGATCTCGAGTCCGACCGTCTGAAGAGGCTGTTTTGCCAGGCGAACCCCGAGGCACGGGTGCTCACCGAAGCCGAGCAGGACGCATCGGTTAAAACTCTGCTCGCCCGGCATCCCCGGGGCGCCGACGTGTGGCTGTTCGGCTACGGCTCGCTCATCTGGAATCCCATCGTCCACTTCGAGGAGCGGCGCGTCGCGCGCCTGCACGGCTTTCACCGCCGCTTCTGCCTGTGGTCGCACCTCAACCGGGGCTCGCCGCAGAAGCCGGGGCTCGTGTTAGGACTGGACACGGGCGGCAGCTGCCGCGGCGTGGCATTCCGCATCGCCGCGCACCATGCGCAGGCCGAGCTGCGCCTGCTGTGGCGGCGCGAGATGGTGCTCGGCGCCTACTCCCCGCGCTGGGTCCCGGTCGACGCGGGCACGGAGACGCTGCGCGCCATTACATTCGCCGTCAACCGTCGGCACCCGAGCTACGCGGGCAGGCTGCCGTTCGAAACGGTGATCCGGACCCTGGTGTCGACGCGCGGCCACCTCGGCACCCCGGTCGAATACCTGCTCGAGACGGTGCGCGGATTGATCGAGCACGGCGTGCGCGATCCGTATCTGCTCGAGCTGCGCAAGCGCGTGCTCGCCGTGCATCCGGAACTCGCCCCCTCTCGCTAGGGGAGTAGAGAATTGGCGAAGATCCTGGTTATCGAGGATGACGCTACCTTCGTCGACCTGCTGCGCGTGCACCTCTCGAGCATGGGACACGAGGCGCAGATCGCGGAAGACGCCGCGGTGGGGCTGCGCGCCATTGTCGACGGTCCGCCCGATCTCGTCCTTCTCGACCTGCGCATACCCTATCTGGACGGCTTGGAGCTTCTGGAGGCATTGCGCTCGGATCCGGCGACCCGGCACATCCCCGTCATCGTGCTCACCGGCCAAAGCGACGACGCAATGCACGCGGGCGCGCTGAAACTCGGGGTCGCGGAATACCTGACCAAGCCGGTGAGGCGCGAGCGGCTGGCCAAGGCCATCGAGCGCCACCTCGCCGCGCCTACCAAGGAAAGCTGACAGGCACGTCAGGCGCCGGCTTCCTCGCGCAGGGCGCGGCGCAGGATTTTTCCGACATTCGTTTTCGGCAGCTCCTTGCGGAACTCGATGTATTTGGGCCGCTTGTAGCCGGCGAGGTTTCGCTCGCAATGCCTGCGGACATCGGCCTCGGTGAGCGCCGGGTCCCTCTTCACCACGAAGAGCTTGGGCACTTCGCCCGAATGCGGGTCGGGTACGCCGATCGCGGCGCATTCGAGCACGCCCGGATGCATCACCACCACCGACTCGATCTCGTTGGGATACACGTTGAATCCCGAGACGAGGATCATGTCCTTTTTCCGGTCGACGATGCGCACGTAACCCTGCTCGTCCATGACGCCGATATCGCCGGTGGCGAGGAAGCCGTCGGGGCCGAGCACCTTGGCGGTTTCCTCGGGCTGGTTCCAGTAACCCTTCATCACCTGCGGTCCGCGCACGCAGATCTCGCCGGGCGACCCAAGCGGGACCTCCTTGCCGTCTTTGCCGCGCAGAACGATCTCGGTCGAAGGAATCGGCAGGCCGATCGCGCCGTTGTAATCCCCGAGATCCGGCGGATTGACGGTGACCCCGGGCGAAGCCTCGGACAGTCCGTAGGCCTCGATCAAAGTGCATCCGGTCACCTGCTTCCACCGGTCGGCCACCGGTTTCTGCACCGCCGCGCCTCCGCCCAGGGAGATCTTGAGGGCGGAAAAATCCAGCTTGGCGAAGTCCGGATGATTCAGGAGCGCGTTGAACAGCGTGTTGACGCCGGTAAACATGGTGAACCTGTGCCTGGCGAGCTCCCTGACGAGGCCCGGAATGTCGCGCGGGTTGGTGATGAGGACGTTGCAGCCGCCGGTCTTCATCATGAGCAGGCCGTTCGCGGTCAGCGACAGGATGTGATAGAGCGGCAGCGCGGTGATGATCACCTGAGGTTCCTCTTCCCGCAGGATGGGGCGCAACCAGGCGGCGGCCTGCTCGATGTTCGCCAGAATATTCCGGTGCAGCAGCATCGCACCCTTGGCGAGCCCCGTGGTGCCCCCGGTGTACTGCAGGAAGGCGATGTCATCGTGGCCGACCCTGCTCGGCGCGAGCGCCGAGCGCGCGCCCTCCTCGAGCGCGGTGCTGAACCGGACCGCCCCGGGGATTTCCCAACGCGGGACCATCCTCCTCACGTTGCGCACGACGAAATTGACGATCGGGCCCTTCAGGCCGAGCAGATCGCCGAGCGCCGCGACCACCACGTGCTTCACGGGGGTACTGTTCTTCACCTGCTGGAGAACGTGGGCGAAGTTCTCCAGGACCACGATCGCCTCCGCTCCGGAGTCCCTGAGCTGGTATCCGAGTTCGCGCGCCGTGTAGAGCGGATTGACGTTGACCACGACGCACCCGGCCCTCAGGGTGCCGAAAATGCACACCGGGTACTGCAGGCAGTTGGGAAGCATCACCGCCACGCGCGCACCGCTCGCCAGCCCCTTGGCCTGCAGCCAGGCGCCGAAATGCCGCGACAGCCGGTCGAGATCGCCGAAGCTGAGCGTCCTGCCCATGTGGTAGTAGGCGGGGCGATCGCGGTATTTTGCGACGCTGTCTGCGAACAGTTCGCCGATCGAACCCCAGCGGCGGTAGTCGATTTCGGCGGGAACGCCTGGGGGATAGTGCGCGAGCCAGATTCTGTCCATGCATCTCCTCCCGTGCCGCGCCTTCTCGTCCGGCTAGGTTATCGCATTCGCGTAACGGATGCTGGCGATCATGCTGCTTACCAGCAAAAACTCGCGCCTGCCTTCCCGCGTCGCGGCCTGCCGCCGCAGCTCATCGAAGTTCTTTCTGCGCTCCTCTTCCGATCTTTCGTTCAACCGCCTCAGGTTCCTGATGGAAAACTCCTGCACGTACTCGAGGTTCACGGTGCGGCGCTGGCGCACGTAGAGATCGAGCAGCGACCCGTCGGCCTCGCCGCGGCACACTCTTCCGAGCTTTTCGGTGAGATTGAACGAGTCATGGATGCCGCCGTTCAGCCCGAAGGCGCCCATGGGATTGTTCAGGTGCGCGGCGTCGCCTGCGAGCAGCACGCGCCCAACCCGAAAATTCTTTGCGACGCGCTGATGCACCTTGTAGATGCCCTTGTACTTGATCGGATAGAACCCCTTCTTGTGCAGGAAACCCTGCATGCGCCGCTCGACCATCTGCTCGGACAGCGTATGCGCCTCGTCCTCATCCGGCGGCACGGGGAAAATCACGCGCCATATTCCGGGCGGGCCGTCGTCGGGCATCTTGAAGATCGCGGCCCACTCCTCCGGGTCGGCGAGGTAGGCGTTCATCGCGTAGCCGTGCGGCGCATAGTCGAAGGTCGTGCTCGCCACCACGAAGCGCTCGGGCCAGGTGAAACCCTCGAATTCCACGCCCATGCACTTGCGCACCGCGCTGCGGCCGCCGTCGGCGCCGACCAGCCACTCGGCCTCGAACTTCCGCGTACCACCCGGCGTTTCGGCGATGACGGTCACCTCGTCTGCGGACTGCGACACGTCCGCGACGTCGTGCGAGAAACGCACTTCGGCGTTCTCGCACCGCTTCAACTTGTCGAAAATAATGGGCGTGAGGCGGTGCTGCTCGAGGTGCAGGCGGTACGGATAAGGCGTGAGGTCCGCGATCTCGCCCACGTCCCACTCGACGACGACGCCCTCCTTCCGGTCGCGGATCTGCCAGCGCGGCACCTTGATCGCGGTCTTGTGCATCTCGTCGGTGATCCCGTAAGGCGCCATCATCTCGAGCGAGGGCGGATGGTAGGTGCCGGCGCGCAAATCGATGGTGAGATTGGGCTCGGCCTCGAGCACGAGCACCGAGACCCCCCGCTTCGCAAGCGCGAGCGCCGTGAGCAGCCCCACCGGCCCTGCGCCCGCAACGATGACTTGAGCGTTCTTTGTCATTCCCTGATGTCGGGATTTTACGTCACGCGCGCTTCGGGCGAATCGCCCAGGCCATGGCGATCGCTCCGGCGCCGAGGCTCGTGAATGCGAGGCCCCAGGCGGACGGGCTCGAATTGCCGCCGGCCAGATCGAGCACGGCGCCGAAGACGAGCGGCGCAAAGAATCCCGCCCCGAAGCCCAGCATCGAGTGGACCGCCATGGCCGCGCCGCGGATGCGCTCGTCGATGCGCGTGACGAGGCCCGCGGTCAAGGCGGAGGAATCGCCCATGATGAGGCACATGTGCAGCATGACGAGCAGCGTGAGCGCGTGCCCAGGCAGCACCGCCGCAAAGCCGAGCAGGCAGGTGAGCACGCCCGAGGCGAGCATCGCCATCCAGATCAGCCGCTCGCGGCCGTGACGCATCGCCAGCTCGTTGCCGCCGATGCTCGCCGCCGGCCCGAAGAGATTGGCGGCCGCCGCGACCGTCGCGGCCGACCAGGCCGCGGGCGCCGCGCCGCCTTGCACCTGCAGCCCCTGCGCGAACACGATGAACGCGACCAGCCAGGAGCGCGAGCCGAACAGCTCCCAGCAGTGCACGGCATAGCCGAAGATGTAGGGCCGCACCGCGCGGCTCGCGAGCACCGGCCGGAAATCGAGCACGTGCGTGTCGTGCGCGCGCGCGGGCCGTCTCGGCGTCAAGCCCAGCGTCACCATGAGCCCGGCGACGAGCGGCCCGATCGCGCCCAGGCCGAACGCCCAGCGAAAGCCCAGCGTGTCGGCGATCCAGCCCGAAAGCAGAATCGAGAGGCTCGTGCCCAGGCCGAACACCGCGGTGTAGAAGGACACAGCGCGGCTCTGCGCGCCGGTCCCCGTGACGTTGTCGGTGAGCGCGCGCAGGCCCGGCATGTAGGTGCCGGCGATTCCCGCGCCGGCGAGCAACTGCAGCAGCGACGCCGAGATCAGCCCCTTCGCCAGCAAGGCCATCCCGGCCAGCCCGACGCCGGCGACGACGCTCGACACAAGATACACCCGGCGCGCGTCCACGCGGTCGGTAAGGCTGGTGAGCAGGGGCACCGCGGCCATGTATCCCGCGAAGAACGCGCCGCTGATGAAGCCCGCCTGCGAGTTGTTCAGGCCCCACTCGTCCCGCAGCCGCGGCAGGAGCGTCGCGTAGGCGGAGAAGCCGGTCATGCTCGCCACGTGGGCGGCGCACATCCAGGCGATCACCCGCCACGCCGGCTTCACGAACAGGTCCGCCTATTTGTGCTTGAACTTCGGCTTGCGCTTCTCGAGGAACGCCGCCATGCCTTCTTTCTGGTCCTCGGTGGCGAAGAGCGCGTGGAACAGCCGCCGCTCGAACAACACGCCCTCGGAAAGCGGCGATTCGAAGGCGCGGTTGACGGCTTCCTTTGCCATCATCACCGAGGGAAGCGAGAATTCGGCGATCTGCGCCGCCGCGGCGAGCGCCTCCTCGAGCAGCTTGTCCGCCGGGACGACGCGCGACACGAGCCCGGCGCGCTCGGCCTCCGTCGCGTCCATCATGCGCGCGGACAGGACCATGTCCATCGCCTTCGCTTTCCCCACGGCGCGGGGCAGGCGCTGCGTGCCGCCCGCGCCAGGGATGATGCCGAGCTTGATCTCGGGCTGGCCGAACTTTGCGGTGTCCGCCGCGATGATGATGTCGCACATCAGCGCCAGCTCGCAGCCTCCGCCGAGTGCGTAGCCCGCGACCGCGGCGATCACCGGCTTCCTGACCGACTTCAGCCGCTCCCAGTTGCGCGTGATGTATTCGCCCTTGTACACGTCCATGTAGCCCCAGTCCTTCATCGCGCCGATGTCGGCGCCCGCGGCGAAGGCCTTGTCGCTGCCGGTGATGACGATGGCGCCGATCGCCGGGTCCGCGTCAAACGCCGCGAGCGCGCCGCCCAGCTCGCTCATGAGGGCATCGTTGAGCGCATTGAGCGCCTTCGGCCGGTTGAGCTGAATCAAGCCGACGCGGCCGCGAGTCTCGACGAGTATGTTTTCATAAGGCATTCGGGTGGATTTCACTGGCGGGAGCGGAACTCGATTTTATCAGGCTGCCCCGACCCGGGCCTTCCCCGGGTCGCGCGCGAAAGTGATAATGTTGCGCGTCATCATAACCTTGCCGGGGGCAGGCAAACAATGTGAAGGAAAGGCCATGAGCCGCGAAGTCATCGAGATGAAAAGAAGCGCGCGCTCGGTCCGCGAGCGCGTGAGCAAGGACGAGTGGCAGCTGCGCTGCGAGCTCGCCGCCGCGCACCGGCTCGTCGCGCACTTCGTCTTCGTCGACATGACCTACAACCACATCTCGGTGCGCGTGCCGGGCGAGCCCGGTCGCTTCCTCGTCAAGGCGGACGACGTCTTCATGGAGCAGGTCACCGCCTCCAACCTCGTCAAGTACGACCTGGAGGGCAACCAGGTCATGGAATCCGAGCACAAGGCGAGCGCCGCCGCCGTCCACCTGCACGCGGCCGCGCTGAACGCGCGGCCCGACGTCGTCGCCGCGGTGCACACGCATTCGCCGGCAAACCTCGCCGTGTCGGCGCAGAAGGGGGGCCTGCGGCCCATCACGCAGCAGGCGATGCGCTTCTACAACCGGATCGCGTATTACCCGAACGAGGTGGACGACACCACGCGCGAAGGCGCGGACCGGCTCGCGCGGGCCCTGGGAGAAAAATGGGTGATGATCCTCGAGAACCACGGGGCCCTGGTGTGCGGCACCTCGCTCGCCGAGGCCTATATCTATCACCACTTCTTCGAGCTCGCCTGCCGCGCGCAAGTCGGGGCGCTTGCCGGCGGGGTCGAGGTCATCACGCCCGCGCCCGAGGTCTGCGAGGAGCGCGCCAGGAAATTCGGCCGCATCGGACAGTACGACCACAAGAGCCGCGACTGGGTGGCGAGCATGGCGCTCGCGGAGAAGCTTTTCCCCGATTACAAGGATTAGGTCGCGAGGAGACGCGTATGGCAACCAACGGCAAGTTCGACGTCGGCGGCGTGCTGCTGCCGCGCCCGTTCAAGATCCGGCGCCTCGGCCACTTCGGCCTGAACGTCCTCGATCCCGCGGCGTGCCTCGATTTCTACTGCGAGGCGCTCGGCTTCCGCATCTCGGATCCGCTCGACATCGCCGAGCACCACCCGAAGCGCGACGAGCTGAAAAAACTCGGCGACACCCACATGTATTTCCTGCGCCACGGGACGGACCACCATTCCTTCGTCCTGTGCAACGGCACCATCTACAACGCGGCGGGGCGCGGAGGCGACATCCCCGCCGACGTCACCGTGAACCAGATGACCTGGCAGGTGGCGAGCCTCGCCGAGGTGTCGAATGCGCTCGACTGGTTCAATTCGAAGAACGTCCGCATCAGCCGCGCCGGCCGCGACATGCCGGGGTCGAACTGGCACTGCTACCCCTACGACCCGGAAGGCCACCGCAACGAGGTTTATTACGGGATGGAGCAGATCGGCTGGACGGGCCTGCCCAAGCCGCGCGCGATGCACGAGCGCGGCTTCCGCGAGCGCCCGCCGCTGCCGCAGATCCCGGAATACCAGGAGGTGGAAAAAAGCCGCGAGCGGGGCGTCGATTTCAATTCGGGATTCCGGCACCCGGAAAAGATGCCGGCGAAATACGACGTCGACGGCATCCTGCTGCCGCGGCCGTTCAAGGTCGTGCGCCACGGCCCGATCCGGCTTTTCTGCCGGGACGTGCGCGCGATGGAAGCGTTCTACACCGGCATCATGGGCTTTGAGCGCACCGAGACCGTCACTTGGAAGGGTCACCGCTGCGTGTTTCTCCGCTGCAACACCGAGCATCATTCGCTCGCGCTTTATCCGATTGCCCTCAGAAAAAACCTCGGGCTCTCGCAACACACGACGGTGATGAGCTTCGGAGTCCAGGTCGCGACCTACCGCCAGCTTCGCGCGGCGGTCGACTTTCTCGAGGGCCGCGGCGGCAAGTTCGTCGAAATTCCGCCGGCGCTCACACCCGGCATCGACTACAGCGCCTACGTGCTCGACCCGGCCGGGCACGCCATCCAGCTCTACTACTACATGGAGCAGGTAGGATGGAACGGGCGGCCGCGCCCCAAGAGGGTTCGCGCGCCGGCGCGCGTCGCCGACTGGCCGAATGCTGTCGAGCCGAAATCCGATACGTATACAGGCGAGCCCTATCTCGGGCCCTGGGGTTGAAAGTACCGTCACGCAGCGACGGGACTACGGCCCGAGAATCGCGGTTACGCCGTTTCCGCCTACGGGATTGAGGTCCCTCACCATCGCCGTGCGCGCCGCAGTGCCGTCGCTCTTCCAGAGTACACCGTCATTGGCCGTAAAGAAAAGCATGTTGTCGAACGCCGTCAGGTTCGAGGGGTTGCTGCCGGTCGGGCCGGGGTTGATGTCCATCACCATCACCGTGCCCCCGCTCGTGCCGTCGCTCTTCCAGAGCTCTGTGCCGCTCGCGCTGGTGAAAGCCGAAAAATAGAGCGTCGTGCCGACGGCGGTGAGATTCGCGGGATTGCTGCTTGCACCCGATGTGGTATTGATGTCTCTCACCAGCACCGTGCCCCCGGAAGTGCCGTCGCTTTTCCATAGTTCGCAACCGTTCATGGCATCGCAGGCCTGAAAAAAGAGCGTAGTGCCGACGGCGGTGAGGAAAGCGGGATTGCTGCCGACGCCGGCAGTCAGCATCACCGTACCTGCGGCCGTGCCGTCGCTCTTCCAGAGTTCCTTGCCATTGACCCCGGCGTTTGCCACGAAGTAGAGCGTCGCGCCGACTGCGGTGAGAGACTCAGGAGCGCTGCCGGCCGCACCAGCAACGATATCCTTCACGAGCACCGTGCCCCCGGAAGTGCCGTCGCTTTTCCATAGTTCGCAACCGTTCATGGCATCGCAGGCCTGAAAGAAGAGCGTCGCGCCGACTGCGGTGAGGAAAGCGGGATTGCTGCCGACGCCAGCGGTGGTATTGATGTCTCTTACTATCATCGTCCCTGCGGCCGTGCCGTCGCTCTTCCAGAGTTCTTTGCCATTGACCCCGTCGTTTGCCGCGAAGTAGAGCGTCGCGCCGACTGCGGTGAGAGACTCGGGAGCGCTGCCGACCACGCCGGCAACGATATCCCTCACCATCACCGTCCCTGCAACCGTGCCGTTGCTTTTCCAGAGTTCCGTGCCGTTGCTCCCGTTATTCGCTGCGAAAAAGAGCGTGCTGCCGACCGCGACCAGGAATCGCGGGTTGCTGCTGCCGGCGGAATTGATATTCTTCACCATCACCGTGCCCCCGGGGGTGCCGTCGGTCTTCCACAGCTCCTGACCGTTGACCGAGTCGGCGGCGGAAAAAAAGTGCGTATCGCCGACAGCGGTAAAATTCTGGACGAAGCTGCTGGCCGCGCCGGGATTGATGTCCTTCACCAGCACCGTGCCCGCGAACGTACCGTCGGTGGCAAAAAGCTCGGGGCCGCTGGTCCCGTTGTTCCCGATCAGGAAAAGGCGCGGATTGCCGAATATGGGCCCACCGCCCCCCGCGGGCGCACCTCCGCCGCACGCGGCAAGAAACAGCGCAACAAGAAAACCCAGACCGAAGGTTCTCTGGGCGAAGACGCGTTTCACCTGCACGACACTCCTCTCGATCGGCGCCCTGGTCTCAGCCCGCACAGCTTTGCGCTGTGCGAGATGGCTCAAATATAGATTACTCTCCGCTTCCGGAAATTGCATCGGGGCGCACGCCGAGCTCGCTCCACGCCTCGGCGTTTACCGTGGCTTCAGCGCACCAGCTGATTGATCTCGATGATGGGCATGAGCACCGCGAGCACGATCGCGAGCACCACCGCGCCCATCGCGACCACCAGCAGCGGCTCGAGCAGCGTGGTGAGCATGAGCGCGCGGCGCTCGACTTCGTGCGCGAGATTCTTCGCCGCGCGCTCGAGCGTCGCGGCGAGCTCGCCCGTCGCCTCGCCGCTCGCGACGAGGTGCACGAGCACCGGCGGGAACGCCTTCGCCGCGCCCAGGGCTCGCGCGAGCGTGCTGCCTTCGCGCACTGCGGCGATCGCGTCGGCAACCGCCCGCGCGAGGACCGCGTTGGCGAGCGTCGCGCGCGCGGCTTCCAGCGCGCGCAGCAGCGGCACGCCCGCGGCCGCAAGGATCGCGAGCGTCGCGGCGAATCGCGCGGCGTTCACGCCGCGCAGCATGCGCCCGAACACCGGCAGCCTGAGCGCCGCCGCATCCCAGGCCGCCTTCGGGCCGGGTAGCGTGAGCCACCGCCGCAGGGCAAAGCCCGCCGCGACGATGCCGAGCGCGATCCAGATTCCGGCGACGCGGAGCACTTCGCTCGTGGCGAGCAGCGCGCGCGTCGGCCAGGGCAGGGCCTGGCGAGTCTGCCGGAACACTTCCACGACCTGAGGCACCACGTAGGTCATGAGAAAAATCACGATCAGGAAGGCGACCACCGTCACCACCGCGGGGTAGACGAAGGCGGCGAGGATCTTGCCGCGCAGCGCCTGGCGCTCCTCGATGTAATCGGCGAGCCGCTCCATCACGCGTGCGAGATCGCCCGACTCCTCGCCCGCGGCGACCGTGGCGCGGTAGACCTCGGGAAATTCCCGCGGAAACTGCCCGAGCGCTTCGGCGAGGCGGTGCCCGGCGACGACTTCGCTCCTCACCGCGGCGAACACCTCGCGCACCGCGCGATGCTCCGCCTGCTCGATCGTTGCGCCGAGCGCTTGGGTCATCGGCAGCCGCGCTGCGAGCAGGCTCGCAAACTGGCGCGTCGCGAGCGCAAGCTCCGCTTCGGAAAATTTCCGGCGCCGAAATACCGCCGCTTGCGAGCTGCCTCCCGTATCGACGGCAGCGACCGCCAGAGGCACGAGGCCCCGCGTGCGCAAGGCGCTGCGTGCCGAGCGTGCGCTGTCGGCCTCGATCAGGCCCTGCTCGATGCGCCCGGCCGGGTCGGAAGCCTCGAAGCGAAACGACGCCATCGGCAAGATGACCGATCAGGAGCCGGCAACGCTCATTGCTCGCGGGTCACGCGCAGCAACTCTTCGCTCGAGGTGACGCCCGCCGCGACCCAGCGCGCGCCGTCCTCGTTCAGCGTGCGAAAGGCCCGCTGGCGCGCGAGCTCGCGCAGCCGGTGCTCGCCTTCGCGCGCATGTATCGCCGCGCGCAGTTGCTCGTCGATCTCGAGCAGCTCGTACACTCCGGTGCGGCCGAGGTATCCCACCTGGCCGCAGGCCGGGCAGCCGGCCGCGTGCCATTGCCCGCCGGCGTCGCGCCGGCGGCAATCCGGGCAGAGCTTGCGCAACAGGCGCTGCGCGAGGATGCCGAGGATCGACGAGGAGAGCAGGAACGGCTCGATCCCCATGTCGATCAGGCGCGTCACCGCGGAAGCGGAGTCGTTGGTGTGCAGGGTCGCGAGCACCAGATGGCCGGTGAGCGAAGCCTGCACGGCGATCTGCGCGGTCTCCAGATCGCGGATCTCGCCGATCATGACGACATCCGGGTCCTGTCGCAGGATCGCGCGCAGCGCGCGCGCGAAGCTCATGTCGATGCGGGGATTGACCTGGGTCTGGCCGATGCCCTCCAGATCGTATTCGATCGGGTCCTCCACGGTCATGATGTTGGTGGTGGCGGCATCGAGGCGCGAGAGCATCGCGTACAGGGTCGTGGTCTTGCCGCTTCCCGTGGGCCCCGTGACGAGCACGATGCCGTGCGGCTGCTTCACGAGGCGATCGAGCGCGGCGAGCGTATCAGGCGCCAAGCCGAGCTTCTCCGGCTCGAGCCTGCCGCGCTCCTTGTCGAGCAGCCGCAGCACCGCGCGCTCGCCGTGCCCGGTCGGCAGAGTCGAGACGCGCACGTCGACCGGCCGGCCCCCGAGGCGCAGCATGATGCGGCCGTCCTGCGGCAGACGCTTTTCCGCGATGTCGAGGTTCGCCATGATCTTGACGCGCGACACGAGCGCCGCGTGCAGCGCGCGGCGCGGCCGCACGATGTCGCGCAGCGTCCCGTCGATGCGGTAGCGCACCACCGAATAGCTCTCGAAGGGCTCGATGTGGATGTCGGAGGCGCCCTCCCGCACCGCCTGCGAAAGGAGCGCGTTCAGCATGCGGATGATGGGCGCGTCGTCGCGCGCTTCGAGCAGATCCTCGACCTCGGGAATGTCCTGCATGAGGCGGCCGAGATCGACCTCGCCCTCGACCTCGCCGACCACGCTCGCGGCCTCCCCCTCGGAGTCGGCGTAGGCGGCGCGCAGGCTCGCGTCGAACTGCTCGGGTGCGACGAGCACGGGCGTGATCTCGCGCGACAGCGCGCGCCGCGCCTCCATCACGGCGGCGGGCGGCGTCGAGCGCGTGACCCAGAGCACTAGGCGCCCGTCCCGCTCCGCGGCGGGCAGCACCGAATGCGCCTTCGCAAAAGCATAGGGAATGAGATGCTTCATGCGGCCGGGCCTTCGTTCGCGCAGCGCGCTCCCGCGCTACTGGACGGGCGTCCCGGGTGACGCGGGAGGCGGATTGCCCAGTTCGACGGGGGCCTCGGCCGGCTTCGATTCCGGCCCGAGGGGCGGCATGACCGGCGGCGGCATGTCGGGCAGCAGCGGATGCGGGCTTTGCTTGGTGCTTTCCTCGAGGCTGCGCATCTGGTCGTAGCGATCCACCGCGAGCGAGCGCGCGGTCCCTTCGTCGCGCACCACGAAGGGCCGCAGGAAAACCATCAGGTTGGTCTTCGACTGCGTGCGCGTCTCGAAGCGGAACAGGTGGCCGAGCAGCGGGATGTCGCCGAGCAACGGCACCTTCTCGATGGTGCTGCTCACGCTGTCCTGCACCAGGCCGCCCAGCACCACGATGGCGCCGTCGTCGACCAGCACGTTGGTCTCGATCGCGCGCATGTTGGTGATGATCCCGGCGGCGTTGGTCTGGCTTTGAACGCTCGACGACTCCTGATAGATCACCAGCTTGATGGTCCCGCCCTCGCTGATCTGCGGCCGCACGCGCAGCGTCAGGCCGACGTCGCGGCGCTCGATCGTCTGGAACGGATTGACCGTCGCGGCGCCGGCGGAGGCCGGGCTCACGAATTGCCCGGTGATGAAGGGCACGTTCTGGCCGACGATGATGCGCGCCTCCTCGTTGTCGAGCGTGAGGATGTTGGGCGTGGACAGGATGTTCGCCTTGTTGGTCGACTCGAGCGCGCGCGCGAGGAACTGCAGGTTGGTGATCGTGCCCACGCCCGGCAAGGTGATCTGCCCGTGCGCGATCCCGATGTTGAGCCCCGTGCCCACGGTGGCCGGGTTCTGCGCCACGCCGAGGATGTTCTGCCCGGCTCCGCCGAAGTTGGTGCCGCCGATCGCGCCGCCGTAGCTGCCGCCGCCGCCGGCGCCCGCGTTCCCGAACCCACCCTGCCACTGGATGCCGAACTCGGCCGCCTGGTCGCTCGTCACCTCGACGATCAAGGTTTCGATGAAGACCTGCGCGCGGCGCACGTCGAGCTTGTCGATCACGGCGCGCAGCTGGCGATAGACCGCGTCGGGCGCGGTGACGATGAGCGTGTTGGTCGTCGGGTCGGCCTGGATGTGCGCGCCTCCGACCTGTCCCGATACCGGCGCGGCGGCCGCGGTCGGAGTCGCCGGACCGCCCGCCGGGGTTTGAGTGAGCGGAGTCGAGCCCGGGGGCCGCGGTTGGGTCTGCGATCCGAAGGTCTGGGGAGTCGTAGACAGACCTCCGGGTTGGTAATCGCTCCCCCCGACGCCGAGCAGCGTGCGCGCAAGCCGCGTCGCCTCTGCGTTTTTCAAGTACACGACGTGGATGTTGCCCGGCGCGGCCGACGGCTGGTCGAGCTTGGCGATCAGCGTGCGGACGAGGTTCGCGCGCGCCGCGCTCGCCGAGCGGATGAGGAGCGAATTGCTGCTCGGCTCGGCGAGAACCGTCACCCGCTGGCTGGCGTCCCCGCCGGCCGCCGCATCGAGCATGCGCCCGAGCAGGACCGCGACGTCGCTCGCGATCGCGTGCTCCAGCCGGACGATGTCGATGTCTGCGCCCGAGGGCGTGTCGATCGCGGCGATGATGCGCCCGATGCGGCGCACGTTCTCGGCGTAGTCGGTGACGACGATGGTGTTGTTCGCCGGATAGGCGTTGATGGTGTTGTTCGGCGCGATCAGCGGGCGCAGCACCGTCACCATGTTCGCCGCCGATTCGTAGTTGAGGCGAAACACCTGCGTGACCAGCTCGTCCCCGCGCGCCCCGCCCGCGGGGCGCCCCGACTGCACCGCTCCGCCCTGGAGCTTGGCGTCGGCCTCGGGGACCACGCGGACGATGCCGCCCGATTCGACCAGGCTGTAGCCCTGCAGGCGCAGCGCCGCGGTCAGCGCCGCCATCGCCTGGTCGGGCGTGAGCGGCTGGTCGATCGTGAGGTTCAGCGTGCCTTTGACGCGCGGATCGACGATGAAGGTTTTGCCCGTGAACTGGGCGATCGCGCGCACCACCGCGTCGATTTCGGTATTGGCAAAATTGAGCGTGACGCGCTCCTGGGCCGCCGCGGCCGCGCACATCCCGAACGCCGCAACCAGCATTGCCGCCCGCAGCGGAAGCCGACCGCCCCGCGTGGGCCGGGCGGGCGGGTCAGCCCCATCATGCTGCGCCTCCACTCGAATTCGCGGTTGCATGTCCTTCATTTCCCCTAAGTTTCAAGGACAAGGAGCGCATTATCCCCCGAACGAGGCCCGAGCACACCTATGAGCCCGCTCAGGGCCGGGCGCATGTCCGGATCGGCCGAGGCCACCCCCCTGAAGCTCAACCGTCCCCCCTTGAGGGTCCCGTTGCCCTGCAGGCGCAGCGGGCCGCGCAAGGTGTCGAGCTGCACGCGCACGGCACCCCCCGCCGGGGCCACCTGCAAGCGGTAAGTTCCGAGAGGCGCGACCGTGGACAGGGCCGATTGCGCCTCGCGCCACTCGATTTCCAGCCTGCCGGCCATCGCGCCGTTTCGGATTTCGATATCGGTCCAGCGCAGGTCGAGACTGCCCCCCGGCCGGACGGTGTTGAACGGCGCACCGAGCGCGGCGAGTATCGCCGCGGGCAGCTCCGCGCGCCCTGATTTCAGCGCGAGCGAGCCGGCGCCGAGCGCGAGCTCGACCGGCGCGGAAAGCGCGGGATGCGAGACGCGCGCGTCCACGCGTCCCAAGAGAATCGCGGCGGCGCCGAGCTTCCAGGCGATGCGCCCCGGTATGAGCACCGCCTGCCTGCCGTCGCTCAAGGCGAGCATCGCCGAGCCTTCCCATACCGTGCCGCGCGCATCGACCAGGCGCAGCCGCCCCTGCGACTGCAGCCGGTCGCCGATCCAGGACGCGGGCGCGCGCGCGATCACGGTCAGCGCGGCGGCGGCGAAGGCGGCGAGCGCGAGGCCGAGGCCCCTGCGAAGGGCGGGAGTCCGGCTCACGGGCGCGCCGCGATCTCGAACGTGGCCTCGGCATCGATCACGCCGCGGATGGCGGTCCTCGAGATCTGGCCGAAGGCGATCTTCAGCCGCGATTCGCGCGCCGTCTCTTCCGCCCACGCGAGCCACTGCGCCGCGGGAACGCCTTTCGCGCTCACCGCGATGCGGCGCTCGTCGAGCACGGCGACCCGCGCGCCGCCGAGGCTTGCGCGAGCGAGCGATTGCTCGAGCGCAGTCTTGGCCGCCTCGGCCGAATCGGCCGAGACTCCGCGGCTTCTCAGCTGCTTCGCCTCCTGCGCGAGCGACTCCATCTCCGCCGCCTGCTCGCGCAGGCGGGGCAATTCGGCGCCGAGCCGCTCGCGCGCCCTCCAGGCCGGTTCGATCGCGATCAGGTAGAGCAGCGCGAGCAGGGCGAACGCCGCCGCCGCGGCGGTCATCGCCCGCTCGCGGCGGGCGAGCCCGAGCCACCATGCGCGCGCGGCCGCGATCACGCGCCGCCTCCCTTGCGCACCCTCAGCGTCGATTCGGAAAATCGCGCCGACAATCCCGCTTTTGTCAGGCGCTGGACGAGGGCGTCGCGTTTCTGAGGCGAGTCGACGGCCCGCGGCTCGAAGCGAACCTGCAGGGCGCGGTCGCGATACTCGATCTGGCGCACGGCATCGGAGTCCGCTTGAGCGGCCTGGGCGAAGCTCGCCGCGAGGGGAAGGAAATCCTCGGCGTCGCCGGTGCCGGCGCCCGAGCGCATGTCGGCGAGCCCGCGCCGCATTTGCGCCAGGGGATCGAGCACCACCGGCACGCGCGGAAACGCCTCGCGAAAGGTCGCGTTCATCTGCGCGCGCAGCTGGCGCCCTTCGCGCAGCATGCGCCAGGCGTCGACGTTCAATCCGACGATCCAGAGGAGCGCGAGCGCCGCGGCGAGCGCGGCGGGCACGCGCCAGGCGCGCCAGTCGACGATGCGCGGCGCGAATTCGTACTGGAGCAATTCGAGAACGGGGGGCGGCGCGGCGCGAGCGCGATCGGCCGCGGCCGCGACGACCGGCACCCCGAGCGACGCGCTCCAGGCCGCGGCGTCGCACTCGCCCTCGACTTCGATCGCCTCGGGCCTGGCGCCGCCTGCCTGCTCGAGCGCGAGGCGCAATTCCACCGGCGGCTCCGCGCCGTCGCCGGGAGAGCAGGCGATGCCGAGCCGCTGGCCCATGCGCAGGCTGCCGTAAGCGGCCGCTCGCTTCAGCCGCCATCTTCCCGGTCCCGCTGCGAGCTCGAGCTGCTCGGGTGTGGCGCTCGCCGGCACGATGCCGAGCCGCGCGAACAGATCGAGCGCGCGCCGCAGGAGCCCGCGCTCGAGCACCGCGAGCGTCGCGCGCCCCGCGGCGTCGGCCCCGCCGGCGGCGACGAAGGCCTGCTCGATGTCACCGAGCAGCGAGGGTTCGGCGAGCGCGGGCAGCGCGGCGCGCAGCCGCGCGCCGGACAGGCGCGGGAGCGCGACATCGAGCAGCAGCACGTCGGGCGCGGCGATCGCGAGCTCGGTGCGCGCGAGCCGGGGCAAGGCCGCGGGCACCGCCGTGCCCCGCTCCCGCACGCGGCGCTCCGCGTCCAGGATTTCGTATTCGAGCGCGGCCTCCGCGCCAAGCTCTGCGAGCGGGCAAAGCCGCACTCGCAGCGTCTTCATGCGGCCTCGCGCAGCCACAGCATCTGCACGCGACCGGAATCGCGCCTGAGCAGAGCCAGCGCATGCAGCCGCGCGCGCTGGTAGCTGACCTTCCCGTCGACGGAAAAGAAGCTCGTGGCTACCGCGATCTCGTCGGGACCTGCCTGCAGCTGGAGTCCGCTCAGCCGGTTCAGAACGTCGGCGCGGTCCTTGAAATAGGCGAGGTCGCGGCTCGCCGTGAGGCGGCGCGCATCGGCGAGCGCGAGATTCGCGATGCGCGCGGCGAGCACCTCGGCGGGCGCGGTGTTGGCGTTGACCGGGGTCGGCTGCGGCAGCACCGTGACGAAAGGCCGCAGCCGCTCGATGTCCGCGGCGTCGATGTCCTGGATGCCCTGCAAATCATCGATGGAGACAAGGCCGAGCGCGGAGGGCGCGCCTCCGCCGGTGCCCGGCATCGCCGCGAGCATGCGTTGCGCGATCGGATCGGCGAGCGAGGCCTTCACGTCCGCGAGCGACAGCAGCCGGCGCAATACTTCCAGCTCGCGCTGATTCACGCCCTGGGCCCCGACGAGATTGCGCAGGTTGAATTTCGCCTGCTCGTCGCGGATCGCGCCGGCGAGGTAGACCGGATCGCGCCCGTCGTCCTCGTTCAGCCGCGTGTCGGCGAGCGGCACCGCCCAGGGCTCGCCGAGGTGATCGACGCTCGAGGTGCGCGCGTCCTCGCGCAGGATGACGCCCGCCCAGTCGATCGCGCCGCGGATGAGCCACTTCGCCTGCGCATAGGAAAGCTCGTTCTCCGCTTGGCGGATGATCACGCTCTGCCGCCAGAAGACCCCGGCGACCAGCGTCGCCGTCACGGCGACGACGAGCATCGCCATCACCACCGCTCCGCCGCGCTGCGCACGGGGCCTCATAGCGCCAGCACCCGAACGTAGCGCGCGCCGTCCGAATCCTCGATCGCGATCTCGAGGCCGGTCGCGCGAGCGAGCGGCTGCACCGCGGGTCCGGGCCCCGGCTCGGCCCAGAAGCCGCCGGAATAAGCACGCACCGCAAGCCGCCGCGCGCCCGGCAGCAGCACGACCGCGCCGGCCGCGGGCGCGGGCGGCCAGCCGGTCGAGGCGGGCGACGCGCTGCGCACGAGCGCCCCGTCCGCGACGCGATAGACGACGCGCTGCGAACGGGCCGGCCCCGCGGCCGCGGAGGTGAGGCGAACGATCTCGAGCGCCACCGCGCCGTCATCGGCGGCGGTCACGGCGATCGACGCCGGCAGCACGCCCGGCGCCGCGGCGGGCGGCAGAACGATGTCGGGTGCGCGCTGCGCGATGTCGCGCTCGAGCTGCGCGAGCACGCGCAGGATGCGCGCCGTTTCCTCGGCGTCGCGGTCGATGCGCTCGCGCTGGCCGGCCACGTAGTCGAGCCCGCGCCAGGCGATGACGCCGAGCAGCCCCAGCAGGCCGATCGCCACCAGCATTTCGACCAGGGTGAATCCCGAGCGCCTCGCGCGCATGGCCTTTAGGAGTCGCGCGGGAGAATGCCGATCAGCTCGGCGAGCATGCGCTCGCGGCCCGCGCCGTCATAGACACGCACTTCGAGCCGGCGGAAGAGCGGATTGGGCGTCGCCTTGATTTCCTCGACGCACTGGAGCTGCGCCCTGCCCTGCGGGCACGCCACCGTGCGGCTGCCGATGTCGGGGAAGGCGCGCGCCGCGCGCAGCTCGGCGACGCGGTTCTCGGCGGCGACCTGGGCGAGCAGGCGCAGCTTCAGCTCGGCGTTGGTCTGCGCCATCGCGCCCACCGCGCGCACGCCGGCGAGCAGGGCGACCGCGACGATGGCGAGCGCGACCAGCACCTCGATCAGCGTGAAACCGCGCGCCGGCCGGCCGTTCAATCGGAGAGCCTCAGGTTGCCGAACGCATCGAGCGACAGCCGCGCCTCGCGCTCCGAAGTGACGATGCGAAAGGCGACCGGGTCGAGCAGCGGCTCGCGGCCGAACACGATGCGCGCGACGTCGATGCGGCGCACCTCGAAGGGCCAGGACCGCGGCCGCAGTATTTCGTCGTTCCAGTCCTCCCCGGCCTCGGCATCGAGCGGGCGGAACCGGTAGCCGCTGAGATCCGCCTCCCAGAGGAGCGTGCGCCCCGAAATCCGCGCCTCGTCCTGGGCGATGCGAAACAGCGCCCCGAGCCGCGCCGCTTCCTCCTGCAGCCGGCGGCCGTCGCCGACCGACACCGAAAGCGCCGCCATCGCCGCGGCGATGCCGAGTATGGCGATCACCACGAGCAGCTCGATGAGCGTGAAGCCGGCGCGGCGCATGCCGATGCGGACCGCTACAGGTCCCAGGAACCGATGTCGGCGTCGGCGCCGCTGCCGCCGGGTTGCTGGTCGGCGCCGAGCGAGAACACGTCGATCTCTCCCCGCACGCCGGGATTGAGGAATTGGTAGGCGCTGCCCCAGGGATCCTTGGGCAGCTTGTCCAGATACTGCTTCCAGTTCGTCGGCACGGGCAGCGTGGCCGGTTTCGTCACCAGCGCCTGCAGGCCCTGCTCCGTGGTCGGATAGCGGCCGTTGTCCAGGCGATAGAGCTTGAGCGCCGACATGATGGTGGCGACGTCCTGCTTCGCCGCGACCACGCGCGCGTCGTCGGTGCGGCCGACCACGCGCGGCACGATCAGTGCCGCGAGGATGCCGATGATGACCACCACCACCATGATCTCGACCAGCGTGAAGCCGCGCGTCGAGCGCGCATTCCAGGTCCCGCCTTCGATCATCTTGCCCTCGCTGCACCGGGCCCGCTGCGGGCGGGCCCGAGCCGTGCATTATGTTTCCGTTGCTAATTCGGGGCAAGCTGCCCGGTTACGGCTCCTTTACCGCCGCCGGGCCGGTGACTATCATTCAGGCAAATGAAGCTCTTTCCGAAATTCACGGGCGCACGACCGCGCGCCTGGCGTTGGCCGCGCTTCGGCGTCTCCGCGGCGAGCCTGCCGCGCCTGTGCACCTTCGTGCTCGTGCTCGCGCTCGCGGCGAGCGCGACGAACTGGGTATTGATTCTCACCGCGCGGCGCACGCCGCTCGAACCCCTGCGCGTCGTCGCCACGGGCAATCCGGCCGCGCGCACCCAGGCGCCGGACGTCGCGCCGGTCGCCGTCCTCTTCGGCGCCCGCCCCGGAGCGGACGCGGGGGACATCAAGCTCGTCGGCGTCATCGCGCAGGGCGCGCAAGGAAAAGGCATCGCGCTTCTCGCCGTGGACGGCCAGCCGGCGCAGCCCGTGAGCGCGGGCGAGGAAATCGCGACGGGCGTCATCCTCGCCGAAGTGCGCTCGGACCGCGTGCTGGTGAGCCGCTCGGGCGCGATGCAGGAAATCCGGATGCCCGCCAAGCCCGTGCCGGAGGGGATTGTCAAGGTGCGCTAGCGCGGGGTAGTGTCCTAATTTGCAGAGGAAACTAGTTTTTATTATTTCTTGGGGGTGTTGTCCGACGCTGCTACGGGAAGCACACCAACACCATTAAAAACCTTTTGGGGCTCCAAGAATTGAGTTGGGAACTCAACCTTTCCGAAGGTCTCTTCGTAGGTCGCAATTGCCTTGTTCAGTAAGTTCATCAGCGATTTTGCTTGGGCTGGCGTCAGAGCTAATGTCATTATGTCTTGCACGTGTGCGACAGTCTGTTGGCTAGATGGCACAGCATCAATTTGTCCAAGTGCAAGTTGAACGTCCCAAGCCGACATTCCAATCCGAATATTGTTTATGTAAACGAGTTTGTGATCGGGTGCCCGGTGAAACTGAACTTGT